>ENA-OPYX01000965-OPYX01000965.1-human-gut-metagenome-genome-assembly--contig:-NODE-965-length-16284-cov-6.575169_pt1 | contig 16284 bp, 9 predicted proteins | sample MGYA00242639_ERZ504486 | MGnify/ENA primary metagenome ERZ504486 (study PRJEB26092, sample SAMD00036296) | human gut metagenome | host: Homo sapiens | study: EMG produced TPA metagenomics assembly of... | reverse complement strand
GGTAAGGATTTGACAGCAGGAGCTGTCGCCGGGTTGAAAACGGTGAGAAATCCGATTATGCAGCCATATGCGGTAAAAAATAAAACCCTCATGTGATGCTGGCAGGTGAGGGGGCCGACCGGTTTGCAAAGTCACAAGGGCTGGAAATTGTAGATAATATGTATTTTGCTACTCCTAAGACATTGAAGTGGATAGAGGATTTGAAAAAAGGAGAGCAAGAAGAATGGAACTGTGGGCTGTGTGGTACTGGACAAGCAAGGTAACCTGACAGCGGGAACAAGTACCGGTGGTATGTTCAAGAAGCAATGGGGCCGTGTGGGAGATTCTCCGGTGATTGGTGCAGGTACTTATGCGGATAATGAAGGTTGTGCTGTGTCGTGCACCGGGCATGGGGAGTATTTTATCCGTCACGTCGTAGCTTATAATCTTTCTACTCGTGTGAAGTTGCTGCATCAGCCTGTCGGGGAGGCTGCCGATTATATTATCCATCAGGAACTGAATACCAAGGAGGGAAATGGTGGATTGATTGCAGTGGACAAGAAAGGTAATTTTGCCATGCCGTTTAATAGCGGAGGCATGTTCCGTGGCTACTTGTATAAGGAAAAAGGAACAGGCAAAATTTCTAAAGCAGTGGGCATAGGGAAGAAGATGAAAACTTTATAATTTTAGTTCCTGTTTGAATTTTCCTCCCACCTGCAACAGAGTTTTGCAAAACTGCTACCACTACTACCATCCTCTTTCGTAAACACCCATGAACAGGGCGTTTCAAAGGTGGTGGTAGCAGCATGAAAAAACATCTGCTACCACCACTTTTTATCTGTTATCACTTCCCTTTCCTCTGATAGTTTGGGAATTCCTGTCACATTTTGTCTTAGCTTCGTTACCCCTTGGAATAGACACATCCGTTTGAAAGCTGTAGGCTGTATGTAACGATACGGACGGTTGGTATGCTTATCGGGAACCGGTACGGATGGCATCTCGACTATTCACTGACGGAAAAGTTTTGGAGCTGTAGAATGTTAGCGGGACTTTCATCCGAAAAAGGCATCTGCAAAAGACTTTGGCATCCGATTCGTCCTTAAAGGATCTTATCCGTATCCCTAACCCTTTCCTGACGTATGGTTAAGGCTTTTCTTCCTGCCTGTTTTATCTCCGCAAGCCTTTGGAGTTAACTCCAAAGCTTATGGAGATAACTCCAAAGGCTATGGAGATAGAACATATCCGTATAAAAAGGCTTAACCTGGAGAAAGAAAAGGCTTATGCTATAGGGTAGGGAGTGATATACATTCAATTGAGGCTTGACTACTCCTACAGTCATGATGTTTGAAGCGATGCTGGATATCCTGTCGGTTCGCTGATGCGGCTGTAACCGGAATATAATATGCGGCAGGCTGGTAATGATCAGACGCTTAGGGAACATTTGGATACTATCCGTAAATACGCCGTTTTGCTATAAAATGCTGTCTCGCTGCGGCTTGATCGGTTGCAGGTGCACTCACTGAGCATGAGGTAAAAAACATTGGCGGAATTAATTCAGTCTTTCAAATACAGTCTGGATTAACTCCGCCAATAGGCTGCCACTATCGGATATCTTATTTATAAGTAACCGGTATCAACCTTACACTACCATTCAATCCCGATGGCAATGGTTGCCAATCAGTATAAGGTACCGGTTTGTATTGCAGATTCACCACATTGATTTCATTGAAGATACGCCATTTCTCACCCCGACGATCCATATCCGCAATGCGGTTGGCAGGCAGATTGGTCACTTCTATTTCTATCTTGTTATCTCCCGGTTTCAGCCATTTGCCTACTTTCAACTGATAAGGTACGGCCCATGCCGTTCCGGCATCTTGTCCGTTGATGCGCACACGGGCACTTTCCCGCACATCGCCCAAATCCAGTATCCAGTCATCGGCGGGAATATGGGGAACAGTGATGATATTGGTATATACTCCCGCCGCCATGGTAATCGGAGCGTTGGGGTGAGCAATTTCAGTCCACGAAGACGGAGTGTCGATATCAAATGTACCTTCTATCCGGGGAGTGCTTTTTGTAAAATGAAGTTTCCAGCCGTGATCAAGGCTGAGGCTGACAGGTTGTTCTTGAACGTATTTCCATTCGGCAACGTCTGTCAGGGCATGGTTGAAAGTTTGCAGGATCACGCTTTCGCCGGAATGCAGTTGGAGGCGTACTTGGGTTTTGCCTTCTTGCTTGCGGGTTTGTGCTTTCCCTTTTTCTCCCGTCATCGGATTGAACAGCATGACACTTTCTGCGGGAACGGCTAAGGTTATCCAGTCGTTTACTCCTTTTTCCTGCAATGAGGAGATGAAATAATGATGTCCATCGGCATGGGAGCGGCGGATACATTGTAAGCCATACCGCGTTTTCATCTCTTCGGGAACAACACCGCTTTTTTCCAAGGCAGATTGATAGTTGTTTCCTGTAATGATGATCCCTTTTTGATAAGGAGTTGCCACCGTCTCATCGAAAGAAGCAATTTCCGGAAGTTGCTTTTGTAATTGCGCAAAGCCTTTCCGGCGTGCTTCCAGTTTTCCATAACCGGGTACATCCTGCGGATAGTTTTCGGTAAAGATGATAGTAGCTCCGGCTTGTGCCAGCTTTAGTAAATGGCCGAGTACCTCGGACGGCATTAGTTTTACAGCAGGAATGATGATGGCCTTATAGGAAGTTCCTCCTTTGGTCAGTAATTTGCCATTTACGCAACGGGTGCTTTTCACAAAGTTGTCAGAGATATAATCCATGTCATAGCCGCAATTGCTGATGGTATGAACGGTTTCTATAAACTTGGGAGCACGTTTTGCCATATCATGGATGCTGAACAGCAAAAGACGGCCCGGCTGTTCCTGCCACATATCATATACAGGCAGATAAACAAGAAAATCATTGTCCGGTTTCCCCATTTGCAGGAAAGACTGGCAACGGGTGATATATTCAAAGAAAGCAGGAGCATCCTGCCAAATGTTATTGGTAGGAGACATGTCAATAGAGGCATAGAACTTCCATCCCGGCCATTTGGCTTCTTTGGGACTGTAGGGAGTTCCGTGGAAAAACATGTGGTTTACACCTGATACGAACATCAAATCCATATCCGGTTTGCACTGGGAAAGTGAGGTACGGAAATGTTCTGTCAGCCAGGTGAATGTTTCGGATGAGGTGTAGGGCTTTCCGGCGATATGAGCGGCGGAAGAAGCATATTTCAGCATGGAAAGGTCGGAGTCATTCTTACGTGTCAGGGAATCTTGACGCAATCCTTTAATATGGAATTGCGACAGGCCGAACCCTTCGCATTCGGGAATGTCCACGGAGGCATAGGTATCTATCAGATTGGCAGGGGAACCGTGTGCCTGGTTACGGGTGATGCTGCCGTGACCGTGTGCCCAGTTAGTCCATTGGGTACTGAAATTCTCAATCAATAAATCGGAGATGGTTTCGCGATAGTCACTGACTATGCGGGCGGTGGTTTCATTACGGTCCTGAGCTATAAATTCAGGGAAGTGTTCTTCCAGTTTATAGCCGCGACGGCGGGCGAATTGTTCCAGAAAATCAGGAGTCCAGTCAGCACCATATACTTCGTAAGAGTCATTGAAAAAAGTATGTGGAAAATTGGTCTTGTTTTCTTTAAAGGCTTTGTCAAAGTTGGCAAAATAGCGTTTTACGGCTCCTTTATCCAGGTGGTTCATCACATAGCCTTCTCCACCGGGAGCAGCACGTTTCACTTTTTGGAAAGTCTTGCCTATATATAAGGTGATGATATTCCAATGTCCTGCCGGAGCTTTCCATTGTAATTGTCCGTTCTTCGCTTTGGAAGTGAGGTTAAGACATTGCTTATTGTCCGCATTATAGGCCATAACCCGGCTTAAAGTGGCTACAGGGCGTTGTTTTTCTTCTTCTACTTTCAAATCTAGCGTAATTTCTTTTCCACCCTCTACTTGATAGGATTGAAAAATAGCTTTGGTAGCAGCATCTGTCATACTCACGTGAGGACCGCCGAAGGGCCATCCGGTACCGGTGTTCATATCTACTTCAATACCGATACGTTTTCCTTCAGCTTCAGTATGTTGCAACATATTCATCCATTGCGGGCTGAGGAAAGGAAGGTTATTCTTATCGTTGCCTTGAACACCATAAATAGGAGTGATTTCAACACCTCCCAGTCCGGCTTTGGCATATTCTTCCAGATTGTAGGTCAGATTGGTTGCATCGACAGCACTTCCCAGCCACCACCAGCGGGTGGCGGGGCGAGCTTCGGGTCGCACTGCCGGCCATTCTTGTGCGTAAAGGCTACTTCCGGCCAGCAACAGGCTGAAAAATAAATATTTTCTCTTCATTCTATTTTGTTTTTTATTAGTTGGCTGTATTGAACTCTTTTCCATCCACTGTGATGTTCCTGTATCTGATATCACTGGCATCATCCGTGACAAACAAGGGACGTCCGTCCGCTTTCTCGTAATGGAAATTTACATTGTCCAAGGTGATGTTGCGTGCGTGGCGGATGTAGAAACCTTTGGCGGGAATCGTTCCGAACATCCACGGTTCAGGATATACTTTCTCTTGTTCGGGAGGAGTCAGAAGTCCGTCGGCTTCTGTATATCCTCCTTGGTGATAGATATGAATATCGCTCAGTGTCACATCTTCAATAAGGGCTCCCGGTATTCCGCTGATAATGGAGGAGTAGCGCGAGTCGGCATTAAATACATTGACGTGGCTGATGAGGATGCGTTTCATTGTGCCCACGGGTGTTCCTTGCGGGCTGCGCATCCGGGCTCCTAACCGCAGGAAGATGGGGGCGTTGACAATATCGCGCATCGTGATGTTACTGATGACGATATCTTCCAGTTTGCCACCGTCCACTGTTTCCAGGGCAAGTCCGCGACAACGCTCGAAGATGCAGTTGGTGATGGCTATGTTTTTGAAACCGCCGCTGGATTCCGTTCCTAATTTAATGCGTCCCGTTACAAATCCGTGATCCGGCGCTTGGGGCTCGTCCCTTTGCCAAGTGCAATCCAATACACTGCCACGGTCGTATCCGCTGACAAAACAATCGGAGATGGTTACATTTTCCGTATCCTTGAAATAGCCTAATCCGTAGGACGCTTTAAGCACGATAGCGTCATCCCAGGGAGCGTTGACGGTGCAATGACTGATGCGGACATTTTTGCAGCAGTCTATGTCAAAACCGTCCCGGTTGGTATCTACTTTCACGTTCAGAATGCTCAGATTGTCTACTCCTGTAGCCAGCAGGCCGAAATGACCGCAATGCAACAAAGAGAAGTCTTTCAATGTCACGTTCTTGCAGAGTTTCAAGCTGATGGCTTTATTGCCTACACCGGGCAGACGGCTTTCCTCACGGGTGAGTCCTTTGCCATAAATCAGTCCCGGTCCGCTGATGGTGATGTCTTCCAGACCGATTCCCCAGATAAGTGAGTTCTTCCAATGACTGTGTCCGAAATCCTGGAATTGGGTGTGTTCATTCGGTTCTGCCGGGTCATAGCCTTCCGTTGCTGATGGAAAGGCGCCGACAATCCGTGCTCCTTGTTCTATATACAGATGTATATGGCTGGCCAAACGTATGGAATAGCAGGCGTATTCTCCCGCAGGGAAATAAACGGTTCCTCCCCCCTGGGAGGCAGCTTCCTCAATGGCCCGGTTTATGGCGGGGCTATCAATGGTAGTACCGTCGGCTTTCGCTCCGTAATCTTTTACATTATAGATCTTTGCCTGTGCTGTCCATGTGCTGAGGCATAAAAGGAAGAGTATGAGTTGTTTCATGGTCTGTCTTTGCTTTTACTGAATGGGCATTAGTTTGAATTTGCGTAAATAAGATGCATTGCCATACATGGTATGCTCATCGGATAAATTCCAGAATCCGTCTTTAGAGGCAGGGTGGGCATCCCAGTCAATCACCGCCCAGCATAGTCCGATTTCATTTCCTTCCTTTAATAAAGTAGGGCGAGATAGTTCGGGACCGTCGGCATCCGCATGGTCAAAGGGGGTGATATAGAATTCCAATACCAGCTTACCCGCTTCTCCCTCCTTGAAAGAGTACTGATAGGCATAATCAGCGTATGGCTTTTGTTTCAGCCATACCTGAGGACCCCATAACATACACCAGTCATTGCCGTGAGCCGGGGTGAAGATGTGATAGTTCTGGGCATGGCATCCGTGAAATTTGAACCAGGCTTGCCACACATCTTTGGGAGCTGTGGGATGAAAACGGTCGATGAACGGCCCCCCTGAACAATCGCCATCCACCACTACTTCAAAAATATCCGTGTTCAAGGAGTTCTCACTGAACCGCCAATAATTATCGTATGCTTCATATAGAAAATACAACTTCTGAGTTTCTGCACACCAACCTACTTTGACACTGACTTTCAATGTGGTAGTGTCCGGCTGTGCATGTTTTCCCTCGTCTTCCTTTAAAGCTGCTTCCGTTATCTTATAATCAGCCGGAACGCAATCCCAGTCGTGGGTATTGCCATCTATGGCAGGAACCTTATCTGCCGGAAATTGGTACACCTTGAATTCCTGTGCCTGGGCAGACAGGCATAGGAAAAGGAAGAACAGGTATGGATACAATCGTTTCATTTTGATCGGGTTTTATGTTCTTTCCCGAATAATCCGGGTAGCATGAAATAATTATAATCGCCTCGTTGGTAGAAACAAAAGTAGAGCTTTTCTTGCGGTTTCCACGGGCATAGGGCAGAGATGACGGGGGCATCTGTCTTTTTACCGGAGTTGAATAAAGCAAGCGGGGATGCTTGTTTATGTCCGTCGGACAGACGAATTTCGGAACCGATGGGAGATACCCCATGAACCGTTCTCAGTTTCATGCTTTCACCATAATAGGTGGTAAAAGCGTTTCCTTCTATACTGAATACATTATGGAAGCAGGAGGCTACCGGAATACTGTTGTCTGTTACGGCAGAGTCGTCTGCACCGTCGCATGCACCGAAAGCCCAGCAAAGTTTGAACTCTTCGGGTAATCGCTCACCCGAAACCTCCATGATAAAACCATTACTATCCGTCAATGGACATACAATCAGCTTTATTTCACCTTCTTTCCATAATTTATCTTTAATGGTATAAGCCTGTCCCTTTTTCTTGACACTGCATTGGTCCAGCCAGCAACTTTCATTGCCGCAAACCACTCCCAGACGGAAAGTTCCCGCACCTTTGGATAAACGGAAGGGAAGAGTCTGGGCGTTGTTGCCAAAGACAGACAACAGCATACAGAGAAAGAACGGAAGTAGCCGCCGGCTATAATTCCATGTTGTTTTCATAGCTGATATCGATTTGTGCGTTCTTATTGTTTTTTTCTTCCACACGACTGCCGTCTTCTACTTGTAACCGGACATCTTCCAGGTGGAAGTCTTCGGTAAAGATAATGCTTCCTGCTTTATTTACCTTGGCTTTTATGCCGGAAATATGGAAATTCTGCAAAGGCAGTTCCTCATTCCAGCCGGCAGCAGTGATAAAGATTTGCACATTAGTAGCTTTTACATCGCTGAGCCATACATTACGGAAATGCGGATACCCTTTTTCTTTAGGTGTGACAGGAGTCAGCATAACCTTCCAATGTTCGGGAATTTCCTTACCTTCATATTCAGCCGGCAAAGTAGAATAACTATAGCTGGGGTTCCAGTTCAGGTCCGCTGCCAGTACATGGCGGACATGGTCTGCTGTCACTTGGGTCATGTAGATATTTTCTACGGTTCCGCCGCGGTTCATGGCAGATTTCAGACGGAGGGTGGAAGAGGTTCCGTATGCTTGGAGGTTATATCCCAATACATTTCGGATGCAGCCTGAAGTTTCGCTGCCGCAGGTAATCAGTCCCGCACCTTTACGTGCAATGCATCCACGAACAATGATATTTTCTGTGGGGCGGTTTACGCGCAGGCCGTCGGCATCCCTTCCGGCTTTCAGGCAGATATTGTCATCGTTGCAATCTACTTCGCAGTTTTCAATCAGGATATTGGTGCTGGAGTCAATGTCAATACCATCCGTACTGGGACCATGCCCCCCTACGTTATTATTGATTTTCAGTCCGTTCAAGGTACATTGGTCGGAATACAGCACCTGGCAACCCCAAAATCCGGTACGCATCAAGGTAAAGTCTTTCAGTGTTATCTGGCGGCTGTTCGAGATGAGCATACCTCTTACGCGTTTGCAGTCGTAGTCCACAATCCACCGCAGTTTGCGTTTCTCGTAATCCTTCCGCATGGTCCAATATTTATCCCAGAATATTTTTCCACGGCAATCCAACGTACCTGCTCCGCTGATAGCTGCGTTTTCCGCATCCAGAATATTGATGACTGCCGAGGGCCATACCATTTCGATACCTGCCACGCGGGAGCGCATTTCGGGGTATAAATCTATATCCTCGCTGGCTATTAGCGTCGTACCTTGGTTGAGGTGGAGGTTTACATTACTTTTCAGGTAGATGGCACCAATCCGGTAGTATCCCGGGGCTACTTCCACTGTTCCCCCTCCGGAACGGTGGCATTCGTCAATGGCTTTCTGCAGGGCGGCAGTGCTTAACCGGGTGCTGTCATTTTTCAATCCGTAATCGGCTGCTTGGAATATTTTTCCCTTCGGATAGGTTTTGGCTCCTACTTGGGCAGTCCACGAAAGGTCAGGAGTTCCCATCCTTTCTCCCCATTGGAATCCGGGGAGGGATTGGGCATTGGTAAAGAGGGTACCTAAGGTAAATGATAGGGTTAATAATAATGTTTTGTTGTTCATTTGTTCCTACTTTTAAATTAATTGCCGTCCGGCTTTTCAATTTCTGTAAACGGGCTGTCATTCCATTTGAAACTGTCCAAAGCATCCGGATGTGCAGGATTGTAACCGGAATAGTCGCTGCGCAAATAGTTAGAGATAGGTAATCCCGCTTTCTTTATCCCTTCAATGATACATTTGGAGATTTGATAAGCTCCGTAAGGATTGAAGTGGGTATTATCTGCCAATACCCTGTTTTGTCCCGGATAGGTTCCGGCAGGATAATGTACGAATGCCTTTTTGGAAGGTTCCACTCCCATTGCTTCATAGAGGGTACGGGTCATTTCGTTGAGATCGATCAAAGGAACGTTTTCTTTGGCAGCCAACCAGCGCATTGCTTCGGGATAATCTTCGTGAGTATCTCTGATTTTCCCGTTTTCATCGAAACTGCGGCGTTGTGTCGGGGTTACCAGTACAGGATAGGCTCCTCGTGCCCTTGCCTCATCAATGAATGTTTTCAAGCTGGTCATAAATGAATAATAAGCTCCTTTACCGGGACCTTTTTGCTTTTGGTCGTTGTGACCGAATTCCATAAAAATATAATCTCCGGGTTTCATTTGTGTCAATGCCTTTTTCAGTCGTCCTGCACCGATAAAAGTATTGGCGCTTTCGCCGGATTCTGCATAATTGGCAAAACAAATGCTGTCATTGAAGAAGCGGGGAATCATTTGTCCCCAGCTTGCCCAAGGTTCATTGTCCTGGTCTACTACCGTGGAGTTACCGCATAGGAATACGGTGGGTACATTATTTACTTTCTCAATAATCAGTTCGGACAATTGGGGTGCATCCCCGTTGAATTCCAAAGTAAGTTTGTCATCCCAGTTCAATTTTTGGCGTTCACGCGGTTTGATGCGCACATTTTCTTTTTCCGAAATATGTGTGTTGCGCTTGTTGATCACAAATGTACAAGGTTTTAACTCCCCTTTTTTTTGTCTTCACATTTTCGAAGAAAAGGCGGCGTGATTCTCCTCGCACTGTTGTTTCTCCGGCAGCGCGTTTGTTTCCTATCACGGCTGTGACATGGTAGTTTCCATCGGGAACCGTAACAGAGAAAAAGAATGGAGCTGTACTTTTACCTTCCGGAGAGGGCTGTCTGTCATATCCGTATCCCTTTTCCTCCGAGTATCTGTCGGCGGGAGTTATTTTGGTATAACCGTCTTTCGTCTTTTTACCTGTGGTAAAATCGAATTTGTAAGTTTGTGCTTCGACTCCTAATGTCGCTAAAAGTCCAAGAGCTAATAGGGCTATCTGTTTCATGATTGATATAGATTGTTATTAATTGATTTTCGGTTTTAGTTCATCCGGAGAGTCATTGGTATAAGATTTGATATCACCGGCTGTTTTTGTGAACAACTCACTGATTTGTTGAGGCGTTACAGTAAATTGCGGACGGAACTGGTCCGAATTCATATAATCCAAAATGGCTTTATGCATCTGACGGGCTACAATGCGTTTCTCTGGCTGGGAAGTAATGTCCATGCTTGTCATGAGCACTTTCCCATTTAATACATTGGCTTCGAATAACATACCTATCTTGCGGCTTATAAACCAAGTGTCGATGCTTTGAACCGTAGGTTGGAAAGCGGGTGGAAAGTGGGTGAATTGCATCACTTGAGCACGATTCAGCAGTTCCCACCATTGCAGATTGCTGTGATATTCTGTCGGAAACTGACGGAATAACGGGTGTTTGGGGTTCACTAAGATACCTGTGGTATGAGGAGGACGCATTTTGAACCAGGAGGTGTTCCAGAATACAGGAGTGAATTGCTGAACCACTTCTTTACCATAACTCACTTTGCCCGCAGCTGTAATAAGCACATTTCCACCATGCTGAAGAATTTCCAAGGCTTTCGAATCCAAGGTATCGGTAGTGTATACTTTTCCTTCGGCTATTGTCACTTGGGCGGGATAAACCCAGAAATTCCAGTCATTTACAGCTTCTGTTCCCATAATGCGTATTTCCAGATTCAGCTTTTTAGCCTCTTGGATATCAGTAAGCGGAAACTCAAGGCTACCTGTGCGATTTAAATTTCCGACAGGAATGTCTTGTGTTGCCAATGTGCCTTGCGCATATACTTTGCCATATTCGTCTTTTAACGTATATACAATTTCTGCTTGTTTTAATGCCTCGGCACCAAAATGAGCGATTTCAATATCCGCCTTTAAAATTTCCTTGTTATTATATACAAATTTATCTGTACGCATCAGTGGAACTGTAGGTGAGCAGAAACGTCTCCATTCTGCGGAGTTGATATATCCTTTTTCTTCAAAGAAAACATCGAGAACACCTACCAGTGCAGTTCCCTGACCCGAATAATCGTTCAGTGACAATAATTGGAAACCGGCATAATCGGGCGTGCGGAGTGTCTTTTCTATTTCATATTTGTAACAAAGGGCTTGCAACTTTCCGCTGGCCATCATAAATAGATGGGCTTGGTCGCTCATGTGGTTGTCAGCCAGAATGTCTTTGAAAATCTCGAAGTTCTTGGCTTTATTGACGCCTGTATATTTACGTATTTCATTGAAATTGGGGAAAGCGCACCATTGACCTGTTTCATGGGATACGTAGGGCTGTCTCACGGTGTCAAGATGATTCTGGAAACGATAGTCGTCTTGGGTGGACGGTTGTTTCTTGGACCAGGTCAGGCCACGTGCCCCAGCCTTTACATGATATTGGTTGCGAGGTTGCCATTGCCATCCGTTGCCTACCGATGCTCCGGTATATACATGTCTGGGATCCTTCTTTTCCCAATATTCTACGAACTTGGTCACCCATTCTACCCAGCGTCCGCTAGGTTCGTTTCCGCATGCCAACATGCAATAAGAGGCATAGTTGCCATATTCTTTGGTTAATGCGATGGTTTCGTCCATCAGATATTTGTCAATAGGTTGTCCCAAACCTAATTTGGGACCATGATTGGGCCAGCTCGGACCTTCGGGTTGCAGATAGAATCCTACCCGGTCGGCAGCCATAAAAGCGGCTTCGGGAGGACAGAATGAATGGAAACGCATATGATTCAGTCCATAATTGCGACAGATACGGAATACCCGTTCCCAACTTTCTACATCCATCGGAGCGTAACCGGTCAACGGGAAGTCACAGTTTTCAACTGTTCCGCGAAGCTGGGTTTTGCGCCCGTTTACATAAAACCATTTACCTTTGATTTCAAATCGGCGCATACCGAATTGTATTTCTTTTATCTCAGTTTTTTTCCCATTGGTGACTTCTGCTTTCAGTTTGTACAGGGCCGGATGAAATTCATCCCATAGCAGCATATCATTCCCCATAGGTAATACCATTTCTGTTTCCGTCACTCCTTTGTTGAGTTTGATTTCTTGTTGTATGGCGGGAACTATATGCTTTTTATCCGTATTGAAGCTCTCTGCTGATAATTTTACTTTTGCAGTGCCTGTACCTTTGATGACGACTTTGACACGTGCCAGTTTTTGTTCCGGTTCCGGATATATTTGAATATCATCGAAATATGTTTTCGGAGTCGTTTGCAGACAGATGCGTCCTACAATGCCGTTCCAGTTTCCTTGGGTCTGGTCGGTTATGCTGTGCGAATCCGGTCCGACATTGATTTCTTTGATACGATTATCCACCCGGATGGTGATAGTACATTTTCCGGGACGGACATAACGGGTTATATCATATTGATGGGGAACACAAAGACTATTCTGCATTCCTGTCTTTTGTCCGTTCACCCATACGGTTGTTTCTATATGGGGACGTTCCAGGAACAACAAAATACGTTCACCTTTCCAGTCGGCAGGTATATTCACCTCTTTCTGATACCAAGCAGCTCCTACATAATGTTTGTCGGGAGTCAGAAAGAATGGAAATTTAATATTACCTTCTTTACGGTATTTTTCCATGTATGGATTATAATAGTAGGAACTGTCATAGAGACTGCCTGTCCATTGGGTCTTTGCGGTAACCTCATCACCTTTCAGTTTCTCGGGCATGGAACCGGGCAGGTTGATGAAGTCATTCAAAGTGTGGCTGAACCATTTTTCCTTTTCTCCATTATCCTGACGGTCTATACTGAATGACCATTTTCCGGATAAGTCAATAATTTTTTGTGCGCTTAACGAGAAGCACATCCATACTAGGCAGATTGTCAATAACGTTTTTTTCATAGTATCTTTTTACTTTGAATTTGATGTTGCTAAATTAAGGTCTTTTCATCTGCATGTAAATAGAAAGAAGTACATATAGATGGAAATTCGTATAAAATAGAGGTAATGTGCGATATAATTTGTACGATTTTACATGGATATGCCTTGTATGTGCAGAAAAAAGTCCAAATCTCTTTTTATCTTTGTATACTCACAATTAAATCATTGTATACATGAAAAAACGATTATTCAGTTTGCTCTGCTTGTTAGGAACGGTTGCCGGATTATTTGCCGGTGATACGGCTTATTTGTTCTCTTATTTCATTAATGACAGTCGGGACGGTCTTCATTTGGCTTATAGTTTGGATGGGCTGACATGGACTCCTCTGAATCATGGAAAATCTTTCTTGATACCTACGGTCGGGAAGGATCGTCTGATGCGTGACCCTAGTATTTGTCAGGCGCCGGACGGAACCTTTCACATGGTGTGGACTTCCAGTTGGACAGACCGGATTATAGGTTACGCCTCTTCTCCCGATTTAATCCATTGGAGTGAGCAGCGTTCTATTCCGGTAATGATGCATGAGCCTGCTGCACATAATTGCTGGGCACCTGAATTGTTTTACGATGAATCTTCGCAAACTTATTATATTTTTTGGGCAACGACCATTCCCGGACGTCACAAGGAAGTGCCGGTCATTGAGAGTGAGAAAGGGCTGAACCATCGTATTTACTATGTTACGACGAAGGATTTTAATACATTTTCTGAAACCAAACTGTTCTTTAATCCCGATTTCAGTGTGATTGATGCAGCTATTGTACGCGATCCGGTGATGAAAGACTTGATTATGGTGGTGAAGAATGAAAACTCGTTGCCGGCAGAGAAGAATTTGAGAATAACACGGACAACACGGATAGAGGATGGATTTCCTACTACCGTTTCTCCTTCCATTACAGGAAATTATTGGTGTGAGGGACCTGCGCCACTTTTTGTAGATGATGCTCTTTATGTCTATTTTGATAAATACCGTAATCATCAATATGGAGCTGTTTGCAGTCGTGATCATGGAAAGACATGGGAAGATGTATCTGACCGTGTATCTTTTCCAAAAGGAACCCGTCACGGAACTGCTTTTACCGTAGAGAAGGCTGTACTTGATAAATTGCTTCGTATCCATCACTTCAATCCTCTTATTCCGGATAATATCGCTGATCCTTCTTTATCCAAATTTGGTGATACTTATTATCTTTATGGTACTACTGATATTGATAAAGGATTGTCACAAGCAGGGACTCCTGTGGTATGGAAATCTAAAGATTTTGTAAACTGGAGTTTTGACGGATCACATATTGTGGGATTCGATTGGCATAAAGGACATGAATATGTCAATGCCAAAGGAGAGAAAAAGACGGGATATTTTCGTTATTGGGCACCCGGCAGAGTAGTGGAGAAGAATGGTGAATATTATCTTTATACCACTTTTGTAAAACCGGATGAGAATGCACGTACCTATGTGCTGAAGTCCGACCGTCCCGAAGGTCCTTTCCTTTTTGCTGGACGTAATTCTATATCTTCTCATTCTTTGGATGGGTTTGATCAATCTTGTATTGCTCCGGATATAGATGGGGAACCTTTTGTGGATGATGATGGAACTGCTTATTTATTCTGGCGCCGCCGGATGGCTGCCCGTATGACTGACGATTGGCAGCATTTAACCGGTGATACTGTTGTGATGAGTACGGCTCGTCAAGGGTATTCGGAAGGGCCGGTTATGTTTAAACGTAAAGGTATTTATTATTACATCTATACTTTGAGAGGGAATCAGAATTATGTAAATGCTTACATGATGAGCCGGCAGTCCCCTTTGTCGGGCTTTGAAAAGCCCGAAGGCAATGATATTTTTCTTTTTTCATCCATTGCCGATAATGTTTGGGGGCCGGGACATGGGAATGTATTTTATAATGAAGAAACAGACGATTATATTTTCGTATATCTGGAGTACGGTGACGGAGGAACTACCCGCCAAGTATATGCCAATCGGATGGAATTTAATGAGGATGGCACTATAAAGACACTTGTTCCTGATGAAAAGGGAGTTGGTTACTTGGCTGTCAGCCAGGAACAGCGCGAAAATAAGGCGCTGAAAGCTTCTTTCAGTGCATCCAGCGTACGTTCTCCCCGTACTTCTAAGGTTGAAATAGAAACTCAGCCTAATTGTCCTTTGGCTGATAAAACTTCGCTTGTCAAGGTGGAACGCACACATATATATCACCCTGGAAATGCAGGCGACCGGTCTAATGGAACACGCTGGATGGCAGAAACAAATGATGATCATCCTTGGCTGATGGTGGATTTGGGTGAAGCCATGCAGGTAACGGAGTGTCAATTTGCCTTTGTACACCCTGCTGAAGGCCATGCCTGGCATCTCGAAAAATCCAATGATGGTACTAATTGGCAACCTTGTGCCGGAGTAAAAGAGGTGAAGGCATGTTCACCTCATGTGGTAACGGTGGGAGATAAAGTACGTTATTTGCGTTTGCACATAGATAAAGGTGCAGCCGGATTATGGGAATGGAAAATCTATTAAATTACTATTTTATCATGAAAAAACGATTTGTGACCGTTCTTTTGGCTTGTTCTTTGGCCGGAGGACTTTTTGCACAACAGCCTTGGTTTAAAGACAAGGATTTGACCTTGACCGGTGCTTATTATTATCCTGAGCATTGGGATGAGAGTCAATGGGAGAGAGATTTTAAACAGATGCACGATTTGGGTTTTGAATTCACCCATTTCGCGGAATTTGCTTGGGCGCAATTGGAACCGGAAGAGGGAAAATATGATTTTGCCTGGTTGGATAAAGCGGTGGCTTTGGCTGCCAAATATGATTTGAAAGTCATTATGTGTACTTCTACGGCAACTCCACCAGTATGGCTGAGCCGTAAATACCCTGAAATTTTGATTAAAAATGAAAATGGTACCGTGCTTGATCACGGAGCACGTCAACATGCTTCTTTTGCTTCTCCCGTTTATAGAGAACTGGCTTATAAAATGATAGAGAAGTTAGCTCAGCATTATGGAAATGATTCCAGAATAATCGGCTGGCAGCTCGATAATGAGCCGGCCGTACAATTTGATTATAATCCGAAAGCCGAACTGGCTTTCCGGGATTTTTTACGTGAAAAATATCATCATGACATTAAAGCATTGAATGATGCCTGGGGAACGGCTTTTTGGAGTGAGGTTTATTCTTCTTTTGATGAAATAACTCTTCCTAAAACTGCCCAGATGTTTATGAATCATCATCAGATTTTGGATTACCGCCGTTTTGCTGCCAGTCAGACAAACGACTTTTT
>ENA-OPYX01000962-OPYX01000962.1-human-gut-metagenome-genome-assembly--contig:-NODE-962-length-16292-cov-5.666254_pt1 | contig 16292 bp, 17 predicted proteins | sample MGYA00242639_ERZ504486 | MGnify/ENA primary metagenome ERZ504486 (study PRJEB26092, sample SAMD00036296) | human gut metagenome | host: Homo sapiens | study: EMG produced TPA metagenomics assembly of... | reverse complement strand
CGGTACTTTTACAAAACCGGAAGTTTCATCATACTTCGGATAATTGTAGCGCCACTTGTCATATTCGTCACGGTTAATGTCGCCATTATGATATTTCTCCGATTGTTCAGCCCACGCATTAAGCATTATTATAAAGGAGGTGCTTTTTATGACAGAAAAGTCTTTTATCAGAGCCGATGAGGTTGCAGAGGAATTGGATGTATCGAAATCTTATGCATATAAGGTTATAAAACAGCTCAATGATGAGTTGAGTGCAAAAGGATATATCACAGTTGCAGGACGCATCAGCCGACTGAACCGCCTGCAATGATGTCGGCGAGAACTTATAAGGCAAAGTTTGTAGAGCCGCTTATAGCTCGATTAAAGTCGCTAATCAGCACCCTATTTGCACGATATTTTAAGGCGGTGGACAGCTACCACAGGTTAAACATTACAAACGGCAATCTATATCGTGAGAACGAAATGTTATCGAAAATAAACAGCAAGCTGAAAAATGAAAACGAAAATCTGCGTTCAGAGGTCAAAGATTACAAGCTTTTGCGCAAGGTTTTTGGGCATAAACAGATTGACGAGTTGCTTGAACAGGCAAGAAATATTAAAGGTCGTAAGTGTGAAAATCCACACTCAAGATAAATAAATTTTTGGAGGTAAAACAAAATGGCAAACACAATTTTTGAACAAACGGGTGGTACTTATACGCAGGTGGGCGACTATATGTTGCCCGATTTATTACCGGCGGAAGAAGAAAAGAAAGCGAATATCGGCGTTTGGGGAATGAGGCATAAACGATATTTGAAGCAAAATCATAAGGTGCGTTACTACAATTTGCTGACAAGCGGTAAGCTCAATTCATATCTTGTAGATATTGAACAGCAGGCTCAAAATCTTTTTCTCCGGCTGGTAAAAGACCTTGCCGAAAAAGAAAATGTAACCGAAGAACTCAAGGCAAGCGATATGATGCTCTGGGTGCAGAAGATGAATAATATTCGTAATCGTGCAACAGAAATAGTAAATACAGAACTGATTTATTTTTAAGTAAAAATGGGGCGGCAACTTTATGTTGCTGTCCCCGCTTTTGGCTTTATTTTATGCTATTTCTTTTGATATAAGTTTGCAATATTTGCGTTCTATTTCTTCAATAGTATTAATACGTTGTAACAAAGTATCATATTTTTTCACAATGGACAATTGTTCATCAATACTCGGAATATCCAATTTTGTATAAGCGAAAAATCCCGTCATATTCCAAGTTCCATTATCCGAGTTCGAAGCATACGATAGAAAATCTTGTTTATATTGCAAGGAAAGCCATTTAAGATTGATTTCATATGGCGATGTGTCTTTAACAAAAAGAATATAGGCGTGATCATTGATTGTATATTTTCCACTGGGAAGATATTTTGTCTGCCCCGCCTTACCATTTCTTGTTACCAACAGGCCTTCCTGCCCTTCAAAAACTTTCAACTGGCGATTGTTGATAATGCACTTGGGGATTTCCCCCATCATTGTATTATCTTCGGTGGCACTCGAAAGGACGACAAATCGTTCCGAATTGCTTTGTAACATTTGATATATAAATTCTTCTGTTAAGCCACTGTTTCCGCTCATATAACCAATACAGGTTGAAATTTTAATCTGTTTGGCTTGATACTGATTATATTCTGTTGCTAACTCTTTATCCATTAAAGAATAATATCGTTTTTTTAATATAGCAAGAGTATCCAATTTGCTTTTAATACTTTTTAGAGAATTTAAAATATTACATTGAATATCAAAATCGGGGAGAGAAAACTCCTCCGCATAAACCTGCTCCAATGATAATGTTTTCGATCCGTCACTTACGCCCATTTCTCTATAAAAGTTTTGCAAGAATAATGAGAAGTATTCAAGGTTCACCTTATCAACGGCGTCTTTGCGTAAGGTTATAAACCCTGCGTGATGATTAAGAGCAAACTTTTCACCGTTTTTATATGTCATACTTCCTGCACTGCCATCTAGACTAATAATTATACCTTCACCAGAGAAAATCTTAATTGTTGCACCTTTCTTCGTTTTCGCAGAAACTGAAATTCTTCGATCCGTCATTTTATGTTCTTTGTTTCCACCGTATAAAGGTATTAACTCATCCCCATTTTGTAAGGATGCATAAATCGCTTCATCTGTTAAAGCGTAATTGCCTTTATCAATTTCATTAAAAACATCAAGAAATTTCATTAAGCAGCCTCCTTATACTATTGTCTATTTGCTTTAATTCATTGTCAAAATCATTTTCACTAATATAGTGCGGAGAATACGGTCTCAAATAATACTCTGGCAATAAAGTTTTATAATGATCATTTTCGATTATATTAATATCGACATTACCACCTTTTCTTGCAGTTTGCACAATACCTTTCTCATCAATCCATGTAGTAGGGGCGGCACTATCATCAAAAGATAACCAACGTTTCTCCAAAACGCCGGGCATTTCAATGCCGTCCGTGCTAACCCAGCCGGATATTTCATCGTGCATCCAACCGTTGCGATTATTACGTAACTTGGTGGGAAATCTTTTATCAGAATTAGCTAATCCGTCATTATCAATGATATACATCCAGATAGGTTTATCCTGTATTTTAGTAACTTTGTCACTACGCTTTTTAATGAATAAAGCGTAAGTCTTTTCCTTAGTATATGGTGCAAAAGCGAATTTTGGCAATGAAACTATTGCGTATATTTCACATTTTTCAAGAATTTCTTGACGGAACTTCTTATATGAGGGATTTTCTAATACACCGTCAGGGGTGATGATACACGCTTTTCCGCCAACTTCAAGCAAATCAATAACCTTACAAATAAATGCTATCTCAGTTCTGTTTGTGGAAATTGCGTTGGTTTTTGCTTTGATTGTACCGCTACCGTACGGAGGATTTGTAATTACATACTGGTATTTTTTGCTAAGCGTGGCTTTCCCGTTTTGTCTTGTCGGATTTAAGGAATTGTCCGAATACATATGGGTATGCCCATCACCAACCAAAAACATATTTAAGCGAGTTCTTGATATATTTTCATCTCGAACATCTACGCCGTAGAAACATCTTTTAGAAAGGAATTCCCTTGCTTCAGTTGTTAAAGTTCCGCTTTTCTCATAATTGTTTAACAAGACTTTGAAGCTTTCAGTTAAGAATCCGCCTGTTCCACAAGCAGGATCTATAATAGAAAACTCCTTTTTCTCATTGTAAATTTCTTCATCTTGCAGTAACAATTTGGAAAATATATGCGTATAATGACGCCTTGTGAAATATTCGCCAAAATCCTTTTTCTCTTTAGAAGAAGCGAACATTTCATATACAGCACCAAACAAGTCAAATCCAGTTCCGTGCAAAGGCTTCATAGAATCAATTATGCTATAAATTTGTTTTACATCATCTACGCCAATAAGCGGCTTGTTTTTTCCATCACCGCTGATTGCAATTCTAACTACTTCCATAACATTTTTGAATTCTTTGAAAGTTGTTTCATCTTCCAAACGGCTAATGTAACCACTCAAATTATTTTTTACTTTTTCTGCTACATTATCGTTGCAAGTTGACCAGTACACTTTAGTCGCATCTTTTGTGCCATCAATTTCCTCTTTTTCTTCGAAATATTCAAGGGCAACAAAACCTACTGTAAAGTCTATCTTTTGAACATTGTCTTTGAAGTTTATGCCACGATATACACCTGCAAGTTCCCAAAGCTTCTTATTAAATATTGCTTCTGAAATGGTGGATATAGAGTCAACATTCGTGTTGATTGAATTCAAGTCAGGATTTGCGGTTAATTTGTTCTTGATAAGTCTATAAATATCAATAGTCTGAAATTCACGAATAGGATTACCGTTGAGCGTTAACTGCTTTAAGGTTTTCGCATTATAAAAATATGTGGTTTTGCAGTTTGTAACAATGAAATAAGGTAAACCTAATTTAGGTGCCTTGATTTTGCCTTGTTTCAAAGCATCTTTCCAATCTTTATCGCCAACCTTGCAATCGTCTTTTGCTTCTGCATATGCGACGAGATTTTTGATGTATTGTTCGTCATTAGTGCCATCGTATTCAAATTCAGAAATAAGGATGTCGGGACGTTTTGAGCCAGTATATTTTGAGAAAGTGGTATCATTAACAATTTGGCGAAAAGGGATACTTAATTGTGCCACCAAAACTTCATTTATAAGTCGACTAACCGACAAAGCTTCTTGTTTCTTTTGTTTTTTAGCCATTATAGCTTCCTCCAATTATCCATTCATTTTGATTTGCGGACCATCGACCAGAAAAGCCTCTATTATCTATTTCCGCAGTAAACGGTTCTGTAAGAAATGCTTTTATTGTTTTCAGCACGTTGCTGTAATCATCCGTTTTTGTATCAATTTTACGAACAAATGCTTTCCATTTCTTTTGCATTGCTTCATTTTCGGCAAAAGCCATAACCTGCTCAAATTGTTCTATCGTAAAGGCGTGTCCACGATTTTCAAAAGTCTTTTTAAGTGCTTTTGTCAGCGTTTCACCGTCAAAATCGAACTTATTGGCAAGATAATAAATATCATAATAATCTTTCATTCGGCTTGAAAATTCCATTAAATCGAGAATTGCGTCAAGCTTTTCGGCAATTGTCGTTTCCAACGAATATGTATTTACCGTCGGAGAAGCAAAATCATCAAGCTGTGTAGGAATTTTTCGCTTTTCCTGTTTAGGCACGATGACATCACCCACGCCGAAATCAATGCTGAAAGGCGTTCTTGTATTTTTGATATGCGCAACAAGCGATGCACCGATACCGGCGTATTTCTTTGCAACAGCAATAGGAGCAACATCTGTTATCTCAAATGTAACAAATCCATTTTCAGTAGGTGTTGCGATAATTTCTTCAAGCACAACTAGCAGTTGTTCAGGAGTGTTCGGCATTTGTCGAAGTAAAAAGTCAACATCTACCGTAACTCTGCTGTCAAATCCGGTAAGTGAATAGATAAACAATCCGCCTTTGAGAACAAAATTTTCTGCGTATTTTGATTTTTCGAGTCTGCGCAAAAATTCTTCCTGACAAAAGAGTTGTAAACAAAGTTGATAACTTCTTCCACTTGCCTGCGCCTTATTCTTTAATCGAGTAAGCACAGATGCTGCTATATCAGCCATTCAGCAACACCTCCATCAGTTCGGTAACTTTTTTATACACACGCAATTTTTGAGAATAAGCAGAAAGATTATTCAGATTCTTTTTGTCGTCTTTTACATAAGCGTTAATGGCCTTGTTAAAAATTTCGTTATCTAATCTTGAACGATATTTGAAACAATCACATATTGTTCGCTCACGGTCATATACAGGCAGCTCAACTCCATTGAAGTTGTCGGTAATTTTCCCAAGTTCATACAACTCAGGCTGCATATAATAAGGTTGAATAGCAAGCAAATCAATTTTTAGCTTTGTTCTTGACATTGAACGAGGCACAGCTATTGACCATTTTCGTGGTGCAAAGTCGCTGTAACCATAGTGAAACAACGCAGATTCAACACAAACTATTCCTTTTGGGATGAGTGTTGCAAGCAATTGTTCTTCTGAAGAAACACCTTGTTCGGCAAGCTGATAGTATCCGTGTCGTACACGATTAAGAAAGCCTGCGTTGCACAGGTTTACGACATCAACAGCTCTGATTCCGGCAGCAACAAAGTCGGCAGATTTTGCAATACCATTATTGTCTACAACCACTTCTTTTGCTCGCTCTTCTCGCTCTTTAAGATTCACTCATTCACCCTCTTCCTTAAATAAAATTCACGCACAGCGAACACATAATTGTGTGCTGATTTTATTATACCTGAGGCAACTAAAAAAATCAATTAAATTTTAAGCACATTTTTTTGAAATGTGTGCGTAAAATTAAAATACATCTTGCAAAACAAAAAAATCAAGTATAATATAAATTGTAAAACCAATCCGGTTGCGATTATTCTTTTCTTGCAACCATCGGTTTTATCGCACCTGATAAGAAAATGATAAATTCTCGTCATACAGGTATGATAATATGGATTATCAAAATACTGCGAAGACTACACGATATGTTTTATAAACAAAATGTGTTAAGTTTAACCTTTCGGCAACGAGTTGATGTTTACAAAAGTTCCTTCATTTTACGGATTTGATGACGCAGATGAAGTTACAGACTTCTTCATTCATCATATCGAGGAATTATCAGATGATTCAATTAAAAAATTAATGGAAATCTATAATAATAACAATCAATTTAAAAATAGATAAAGGCATTCAAATGATATGGAAATAATCAAAAAACATTTAGAAAATGAACATAAAGAAGTTGAAAAGAACTCTACTAATAACGATAACTAATTGAATAATAGTATGAGCGTGTAAGCAGAATCAACTCTTGTTTACACGCTCATTTCATTTTATCTCTTGTTCAGTTTCATCAAATAGCGGATTATCAAAGAATTGACGATTTTTTCTTGACCGCCGTTATCATATATGATAACATATAATAAAAGAAGGTGATCGTTATGACAGACAGTAATAGCATAATCCGCAAGCGCCAGGAAATTGTTTCAAAACTAACGCAGGCAAGACTGGAAAAGGGCTTGTCACAGGCACAGCTTGCCGAAATGGTCGGTACGCAACGGTCGAATATCTGCCGCATCGAGAACGGCGGTCAGAACCTTTCTCTCGATTTATTGATTAAGATAACAGACGCTCTCGGCAAGGATATCAGCGTTTTATTGGAAGAAAAGAGTGTTGAAATGAGCAACGTGTATCACTTGAAACTATATGACGATATTCTTGTGACGTTCTCACTTGAAGAAAAAGGCCTAGAGGGCTTAGTTGTTGACGTTCTGTCTTATGACGAAAGCAAAAAGCACCTCCTGCCAATCAATATGGAGCTGACTCCCAAAGGTATTATCAAGTGGCTTTCCAACCGTGTTATCCCGAAGAACAGAGCATTTGTTGATGAGATACTAAAGGCCTTTGGCTTGAGCGTAAATGACACAAAGGGCATTATTGATATTTGCCTTGGCTTATCTCTCAACGACAGCTATTGGGTAACGCCTGTTGAATTTGAAGGCAAATTTGTGGATTACAATCTGTTTGAAAATCCGTTCTCGGAAGCGTTGTCGCTCGTCGCCTATACAGGTGTAGGGAGCGCAGAAAAGGCATTCTCAACCTCTCCTGAATTCACAACAAACGGTATGCTTCGCAAGGCTTGGCGGCATATTGAAAACGATGGTATCTATCTCTACAAAGGTGGCACAGAAGGCGCTGCAAACGCCGGTAATGAGCCGTACAGCGAGTTTTACGCCTGTCAAGTTGCTAAGACTATGGGCTTAAATTGCGTTGAATATGACCTTGAAAACTGGAAAGGAATTCTCGCTTCAAAATGCCGTTTGTTTACGGATATCAATACCGCTTTTGTGCCGATCAGCAGGCTGATAAAAGACAGAACACTAAAAAACGCCCTCGATTATTACGCCGGGCTTGGCAAAGAGTTTTATGACGAGCTTTGCAGTATGCTGGTGTTCGATGCTGTGATTTACAACGAGGACAGACATTTTGGTAACTTCGGTATTTTGCGTGACAATCACACAGGTAAAATCATAAAGCCCGCTCCGATTTTCGACAATGGCTTATCGCTGTTCAATTTTGCGATGACAGACGATTTGGCGAATCTCAGCGAATACGCAAAGACAAGGACACCTCCCTACGGTGTATCCTTTGACGAGGTTTGCAAGGCTGTTATGGGCAGCAAACAAAAATCTCAGCTTCGCAAGCTATTGAATTTCACTTTCACAAGACATCCGTCCATCAACTTGCCCGAAGAACGTCTGACAGCGATTGAAACGCAAATTTCAAAGAGAGCACGGGAATTGATGTCGATTCCCAACGCTAAATAAAGATAAAGAGCGTGTAAACAGGAAACATCTGCTTACACGCTTGTTTATAATCTCTTGTTCTTGTATTATAGGAAACTTTTATATGATTATGCCCATAGATGTTCCCCATTAAATTCATAGTGTTCTATTTTCCTGTTACAGTTTTGCATTTCTATATGAAGAAAGTTTATGCTTCCTCTATGCACAAGTAACAATCTATTGCTATTCCTTTTGCGCATTTCAACAACACGAAAAGAGTTTTTGCAATTCTAAATGGTTCATATCAGCTTTTTCCTTGAGTTATCAGGTCTTTAAAATTTTGCCATACCAACTTATTTATTTCTGGACTCTCCAAAAAAGCACCTATTTGACTATAAACTTCTTGTAATTTTGAAGGATTGTATTTTTGATTATTTACTTTTGTAAATGGTCCATCGCTTTCTATAAGAAGTCTATTTTTGGGAATGCTTTTTAAAATTTTCTGACCTTTTATTGATTGGAGCATACTTGTGTTTATAGAAAAATAGTATCCATATTCTATTAATTCTTTTAAGGTTTCCAAATTCCCAGAATACCAATGTAGAATAGTTTTTTTTACTTTGTGTTTTTTCAAAATATCGCAAACTGCTTTTTCTGCATTTTTTGAATGGACACTTAGAACCTGGTTCTCATTAATCGAAGAACAGATATAATCAAAGCACTGTAGCTGTTCTTCTCGCCTTTCTTTTAAATTTCCGGTAAAATCCAGTCCAACTTCGCCAATATATTTTGCTTCGCCTATTAAATGGTTAAATAATCGTTTATCAAATTTTTCAGATACAATGCTTTTTGGATTAAAACCTAATGCAAATTTTAAGTATTTTGTTTCCGAATAAATCCTTTTACAAGAATAGTAAACCCCAGGCGTGTTCGTTACACAAAGAGTGTATTGTCGATTTTGATTAATATACTCATACCAATACTTATGATCCCGATAAAAATCCAAGTGAAAATGAGTGTCTATCAAGTTCATTTTTATTCTCCAATTAAGCGTGCGTAGTCATTGTTTCTAATGAATAACTGTTTTAAGTCACATATTGTGCTTTTGTATAACCTTAAAAACCGTTCGATTTCTTCTGATGACAGTTTTCCTGTCATCGCTATTCTTCTTTTCAATTCGTTGTCAGTAGATTCATTAGCCGAAATAATTGAAGATAAAAGATCCTCTAAATCAGATCGTTTAGCTTCAGTTGAATTCTTAGTGATACTTGTTTCAAGAATATCTATTCCATAACTCTCATTCTCTAAGTCCAAATCTAACAAAGAGGATCTTCTAATTAGGCAAGGATAACAATAGCCACAATTTTTCGGAATAGAGTACCCTTCCCATCTACCATTACAAGGATGCGAACAAGAAATCGTTTTATGGTAGTTTTGACAAAAGCTGTGTATATCCTTTTGAATTGTTCAACCATTTCTCTTTTTGTACTATAAGCATAAGGATTAATAATTTGATGTTTAATACCTATTTTGCTCAATAACGAGTTAAACATCCTTAAAAAATGAGGGTGGGTCGTTCTTGTGCTACAGCTACCCAATCTGCCGGGTGTCATTGGTAAATTCAAACCTATAAAACCATTTTCAGGGATATATACAGGGATTTCATCTCCAACTATGCTGGCTAATGTTATGGCTGCACACAGAAACAGAAAAGACCTACTTCGGCTCGTATTTTCCGATTCAAGTTTTTCATCGTTGGGAAGGATTAATGATCTTGCTACCGCAGTAAACGATAGTAAATCGCAAAAGCACTCCGGATATTCATTATGAATGCTTTCAATTAATTCTTTTTGTAATCCTTTAAGTGGACCGTATTCTTGATACCCTACAAATAACGTTGGTTTATTCCCGCTAAGTAATTTATATGCTCCGCAAAAAGAATCTAATCCGCCCGAAAACAATGAAACAGCCTCTATTGAATTTAAGTAATCTGGTCTATGAGCCTCTCTTTTCCTTTGAGATTTATATTTTGAATCTGATTCACACGCTCTAAAATTAACATTCCATTCATCGCCGGACAAATAAGATAACATTTTATCGACATCATCTTTCACTGAACTCCAAGCATCAAGTTCTATCATAGGAACACTGATCTGTATTCTTCTTGTCCAAGCGTCTGGAAATACACTGCGAGGCACGCGTTTATCTACAGCGAATATAACTAGTGATAGAAGATATAGGTCCTCATAAATAGGTTGTAGTTGTTTTACACCAAGTTTATACCACACCTCACGTATATTGGATGATAAATTGCCTATGTATTTTATATCTATATTGATAGTACCTGCTTCCTCAAAATCATTGGACTTTGGAGATTCTTTTATTTTATTAACCCATATTTTTATTCTATCCATAGTAGTTCTCCAAAATATCAAACGCTTCTTCCATTGTCTGATTAATTATATCTTCATTTGGCAAATTTAAAGGGTCTATTGACTCAATCTTTTCCAGAGAAAGCTCACTCATCAATTTGTTATATATATAGTTCTGAATTTCTTCCATTCTCTTATTCGCTTCAATAATATTATTGCACTTATTCTTCAATTGTTTGTCAAACATTTGCGCAAATTTTTGAATAGCAAACTGACAAGTCAACTCTTTTATAAATACATTCATTTGTATGTTTGATAAGTCTTCTAAACTAATAACACCTATTTCTTCTAAAGCTACTGAAATACAAGCAATAGAGATATTGTCGTCAATTGTGCTTCCATCACTAAAAGCATTGACAAGTTCAATTATTGCCTCTTCAGGAGGCAAATCAATGATATATGATAACTGGTAATCATTTAAAGCTTGTATTAATCCTTGACTTTTGCTTTGATTAACAAATGCTGAAAAATTAGAAAAAATAGCAGAAGCCCTATGGAATGATGTTTTATCATCATTCATTGCATTCGCATATTTCGAGGCAACCGTCTTTACGTTTGAAGTCGTAGGATTGCTAAGATATGTACTTAATCCTCTTTTTACAGAACTCCATTTTGGTGTTGTTGGAGATATATATCCTTTCGATGTACCCATTGCTTACCTCCTTGGTACTGCTTTTACTGGTGATGTATTTTTTCCTACAATCAAATTCTCATATTTTATACCAATAATGTTATTATCTCTTAGATATTTAATTAGATCTTGGATTTTTGTTGAATTAACATTATACATTTTCCCTAACAATGGCGCTAAAGGTACTTTGAAAAAGCTTTTCTCTTTCGTCTTAATAATATCGCATATTTCGCTTTGATAATCTGTAAACTCAGCAAACAACAACGAAATCAAGTTAAATCTCACTTCACTATCCGTTTTGAATTTTCGTAAAACATAGTTAATTATTCTTTCTTGAGAATCAGGACTCATTTCCTTTAATTCATTGATTAGGTTTTCTAATTGAGCAGCTTTGGCATTTAAAATTGCAGCTAAAAAGCTTTTTTCTTTTTCATTAAACAAAGTAGTATTATCCTCATATATCGAAAGAGATTCACGAGAAAGATAATAATACTTTCGCAAATCAGTTTTATATAACTCACAAGGCTCACTAATCAACCATCTAATTACTCTGGGTTTATCCCATTTTTTAAGATCATCTTCAAGTTCAGCTTCCGGATTATTAGCGTACTCTTCTAAATTTTTCAGTTGTAATATATCTTTCCCTTTTGAGAGCTCATTCCATTCATTTATTTTTTTGAATAATTTGCTATCAATTATCTCAAGTGCTAAAAGTTTTGCAATAATAGAAACATCTAATTCATCTTCAAAATAAAGAGATGAGAGATTCTTTCTAACAAAAAAAGTATTTAAAAACCTTTTAGTCTGTCGAGGGTTCCCTTTTAACGAAGGAGATACAACGCTTCTTATTTTTTCAATAATGTGTGCTTCTTTTTTAAACTCATCCAAATCATCACAATAATTATTCATTGACTCCTTGGCAATAAAACCTTCGATTTGGCTGAAATCAATTGCCTTTTCTTTCAATAATAGTTTTTCTTCATATATAAAATCTATTATTTTTCTAAACTCATCCTCATAAATATGCAATTGGCAAATCAATAGCAATAAGTAATTCTCAATATCTTTAGGCGATAATTCAGGTATCTTAATTGGTAATTGAATTATTTTTTCGATATAATCAGATGATATTTCATAACCATCTATTTCTTTATATTTCGTTTTAACAGCATACTCAATTATTCTTTGATCAACAGCGATAATAAAAGTAGTTTTTTTAACAGAAAGGAACAACTTAATTGCCTCTAAGGTATCAATTATTCTATCTGGAGTGCATCTATCTAAGTCATCAATTATTACTGTTAGATTATCTATTTCACTAACATCTTCCAGCATTTCTTCAAATTCTTCTCGAAATTTTCTAATGTTTTCGATTTCAGAATCGTCCTTAGGCGGCTTTACATATTCATCCTTAAATCTCGATATCTTTTCTACAACATTATCAGAACCAGCTAAATCCGCAGATAGATTTAATGCAATTGGTAATGGGTTACCTGTCAATATTCCCAGAGCATATGGCAATCCTTTTTTTACAGCATTTTTACCTAATTTAATATAGTCTATTCGTTTTATTAGCTGCTTGATTTTTTCTCCGACTTTTTTAGTGAAAGTTTTATTCTCATTTAATGCTTTTAGCAACGACTCCATAAGAGCAATTTTTGCATCTTCATATCCCTCAAATTGCCACGCATTTAGAGAAACACAAGCTATTTTTTCTTTTGTATCTGTCCCCTTCAGTTTGTTACTAATCATATTAAGCAACGATGATTTTCCTGCACCCCAACTACCATATAAGCCTATGGTAAGTGGGGTTAATTCACTGTTTTTTGCAAACTTTACAACAGTATCTGCGTAAGGAGAGTAAAATAACAAATCAATTGACGAAGCACTATCTAACCACATATCATCACCCTAGAAAAATAAGATATAATGATTATACCACATATTGTTTCTAAAATCTATATTTTAATAATATTTCAAATGCTCTATTAACTAATCATTTAAATATCTATTTAAAATATAAAGAACAACAGCGATGTTCAGTAGCAACATCGCTGTTAATAATATAATTACTGGATTATTATTTCTGCAAAAACGACCTCTCTCGCTCGCTGGGCAGCATTATTCATCTTGCGCACCCACAGCATTTGGTCGGTTGCTTTGAGCTGTTCGGTGCAGCCTTCTTCTTTAGCAAAAGACTGTACAAGTTCATCGTACATCTTCTGCGCCTGTTCATCAATGTCAGCAAGATACTCATTCAGTTTGCATTTAGTGAGCAGGTTGGTGTAGAGAATCGGGCGACTTCGTTTTATATAGCGAAGGTGTTGTTGTCCCCACAAGCCGATTGGTCGGTTATCCTGTTCGGGAAGTGTTAAATTCGGCAGCAAATAATCTCCTTGACGTGTATATGTAATCTCCATTGTCAAACCCCCTTAATCTTAATCTTTTTAGCTTTGGCTTTTGAAATTCTAATAAGCAGTTCATCAACTAAATCGGTGTACATTCCTTGTGAAATAAGGTTGTTTCTCAAATCAATCAGACTATTGATAACAACTCTGCGTTCCTCGGCGGTGAGGTAAATTTGATATTTAGTTTTCATAATTGAATCTCCTATTTTATAACAAATTCAGCGGGCGTTCATCAATCAAAAATTCTACCATTTTTCTACCAAAATCATTTATCAAACAGATTTAGGCGTTGTTATTGATTCCCATTAATTTTATGACAATCCGCAGTTTAAGGGCATTTAAGCAGAAAAGTGATTATATAAAAATATTCAAATATGCTCCTATTCCGCTTCAAGTCCTTCTGCCCCTGCCAAAGGAAACGGTCTGAGTAAAGACCGTTTTTTATTTAAAAGAATTTTCAAAAATCCCTTGCAATCTCATATTAATGGTGTTATAATTAAATACAATAAGTATTGTAAAGTAAGGAGTGGGAAGTAAGCCCACTCCTTTCTGTTTGCAACTGCGGTGTTTTGAATAATTGCCTTCAGATACACTGATAAATATCTTAAAGTATTTGTTAGTGCAAATGTTAATAAAGAGGTGATAATATGAATGACGATAAATTACAGTTTGAAGGTGAAGGAAATCCATTAATTAAATTTCAAACTGCTGAAATAATAACTTCTCTAAGAAAGGGGCATTTATATGCCAAGACATTAAATTATTATCGTGCCCTTGAAGAAGAAACAGGTAACGATAAAATTGGTGATAAATTCGAAGGGAAACTTTATTTAAATGAAGGCAATATGAAAATATATGAAAAAAATGGAGAAATCTTGTATGATGAAAAAATAAAAGGTGGTTTATTTAATACAAAACACTCAAATGACTATGTATTTTGTATGTTTTGTGTGTATCAATCACAAACAAAATTTACTTTTTCTAATGAACAAAAAAGAAAGCTGCTGTCATTTGGTGATACAGCGTTAATTATATTGGATAACAGAGAATTTATTGAGCGAGTTCGAAAAGCAGCCGAAAAATCTGGGTTTGAGTTGCATCAAGAAGAAGTAAATTATTATAATAATTTAAAAAATGATTTTAATGATTTATATTATCGATTAAAATCATTAGAAGAGGGAATATGGAAAATAGCATTTTGGAAACGAGAAAAATATTCTTATCAACAGGAAATGCGTTTTTTGTTTATTGATAAGGAATCTAAAGAAAAACAATATGATCATATTGAATTAGATATAGGAGATATTAGCGATATTACAAAAGTAATACCAACTCAATATTTATTAAATGGAAGATTTGAAAAGTCTTTATAAGGAGGTATTTATGGCAAAGAAAAAAGGTGGTCTTACCGTGACTAAGGTTTGGGAGCTTTGCGAGCCTATTGTTAAGGATTTCGGACTTTCGCTTTGGGATGTGCGTTATGTTAAAGAGGGCGCCGACTGGTTTTTAAGAGTTTATATCGACAAGCCTGACGGCATTGATATTACCGATTGCGAGAATGTATCCCGTGCTATTGACAAGCCGCTTGACGAGCTTGACCCTATTGAGAGTGCATATTGCCTTGAGGTATGCTCTCCGGGGCTTGAGCGTGAGCTTGTGCGTGACGAGCATTTTATGCAGTTTATCGGCGCTGACATCAAAGTCAAAATGCTCCGTCCTATCGAGGGCATAGGCAGAGAATTCGGCGGCGTGCTTGACGCTTACGATAACGGCGAGGTAACAATCTCCGACCACGACGGAGAGAACCATATAACTATCAATAAAAAAGATGCGTCTTGGATTAAACTTGACGACTTTGATATGTAACTTCAGTTTATTAAAACAATTTTAAGATAAGAGAAAAGGATGATCAGAAAAATGAATACTAAGGAACTTTTTGCTGCTCTTGAAATGCTTGAAAAAGAAAAAGGCATTCCAATGGACTATATGATTGAAAACATCGAAAAAGGTATTGAGGTTGCCTGCAAAAATTACTACGGCGGTAACGAACGAAGTGGTTTTCAAAATTCTTCCGGACAGAAATGTCTTTGATGTAAGACTTATGAAAACTGTTGTTGAAGAAGTTTTTTGACCCTGATTACGAGATTTCGCTTGAGGACGCACAGAAGGTCCTTAAGAGAAAAGCAATCAATATTGACGATAAAGGTTGCTATTCCGCTCGACCCTAAGGACTTAGGCAGAATTGCAATCGGCGCTGCGAGAAATACTATTCGTCAGGGTATCCGTACAGGCGAAAAAGGATCAGACGCTTTCAGAGTTCAAGAGCAAGCTCGGCGAACTCGTTACAGCTACTGTTGAAAGAATTGACCCTAAGAGCGGTGCGGCAGTTATCAGAATAGGCAAGAGCGAGGCTATGCTCCCTAAGAGCGAGCAAATCGGTCACGATAACCTCAAGGAGGGCGACCACATCAAGGTTTATATCGCTGATGTAAAGACAAGCGAAAAAAGGTCCTCGTGCTATAATTTCAAGATCACATCAAGACCTTGTTAAAAGACATTTTTGAGCAGGAAGTACCTGAAATTTTCGACGGTGTTGTTGAAATCAAATCGGTTTCCCGTGAGGCAGGTTCAAGAACCAAAATGGCTGTTGTCAGCAAAAATCCCGACATTGACGCTGTAGGTGCTTGTATCGGTACAAAGGGCGCTCGTGTAAACAGCATTGTTGACGAGCTTGGCGGTGAGAAGATTGATATTATCGAATACAGCGATGACCCGCAGAAGTACATTTCAGCCGCACTTTCTCCTGCAAAGGTATTGAGCGTTGAAATTACAGACCTTGAGAACAAGAACTGCAGAGTAACTGTTCCGGACGGTCAGCTTTCTCTTGCTATCGGCAACAAGGGTCAGAATGCCCGCCTTGCCGCAAGACTTACAGGCTGGAAGATTGACATTCGTC
>ENA-OPYX01000960-OPYX01000960.1-human-gut-metagenome-genome-assembly--contig:-NODE-960-length-16295-cov-2.723837_pt1 | contig 16295 bp, 13 predicted proteins | sample MGYA00242639_ERZ504486 | MGnify/ENA primary metagenome ERZ504486 (study PRJEB26092, sample SAMD00036296) | human gut metagenome | host: Homo sapiens | study: EMG produced TPA metagenomics assembly of... | reverse complement strand
ATGGTCCAGAATCGTCTGGTGCAATGTATTCCCGAACTCTCTGCTTCCTCTGATCACCATGTTTGGTCTGTCCATCGGATCTCTGCTTGGTGGTACGGCAGTAGTAGAAGTTATTTTTTCCTATCCGGGCCTTGGTAACCTTGCAGTGTCTGCGATCACTTCCAGCGATTATAACCTGATTCAGGGTTATGTACTGTGGCTGGCACTGATTTATATGGTGATTAACCTGATCGTGGATGCTTCTTTATGTATATATTGACCCGAGAATGAGATTAAAGGAGTAATGAGTATGAAAAGAAGAATTTTTTTGCACAGTATAAGCAGTTTACCTTTTTTCTTATTCTGGCTGTTGTGATCATTCTGATTGCAGTATTTGCCCGGTTGTGAGCGGGGTGTGGATCCGCTGAAAGGAAGCCTGGATGAAGCCCTTCTGGCTCCGAGCAAGGCACATATCTTCGGAACCGATAAGATGGGACGTGATATCTTTGCACGTGTGATTTACGGAGCGAGAGCGTCTCTGACAGCAACTTTTGGTGTAGTTGCACTGATTTTCTTTATCGGAACAACACTTGGCGTGATCGCCGGATATTTTGGCGGTATCGTGGACAGTGTTATCATGCGAATCGCTGATATGATGCTGTCTTTCCCCGGTCTGGTTCTGGCACTTGCCGTAGCCGGTATCATGGGAGCAAGCATGAAAAATGCAATTGTAGCCGTTGTCGTAGTCAACTGGACAAAATACGCCCGTCTCGGACGAAGCCTGGTTCTGAAGATCCGTCACTGTGACTATGTGGAAGCAGCGATCGTAACCGGTTCTAAAACACCGTATATGATCTTACGTTATATGCTGCCGAACGCACTGCCGACACTGATCATCACGGCAGCTACCGATAGCGGTGGTATGATGCTGGAACTGGCAGCCATGTCCTTCCTGGGATTCGGAGCAAAACCTCCGGCACCGGAATGGGGCTATATGCTAAATGAAGGAAGAGCATGTATTCAGTCTGCACCATGGATGATGATTTTCCCCGGTCTGGCGATTTTTATTGTAGTTGTAGTCTTTAATATGCTGGGAGATTCTCTCCGGGATATTCTGGATCCGAAAGACGAGTAAGGAGGGCAAACATGGCAAATATGTTACAGTTGAAAAATGTGACCGTTTCCTATAAGAATGTACCTACCGTGCAGAATTTTAACCTGGATATGAAACAGGGACAGATCGTATCACTGGTAGGTGAATCGGGAAGCGGAAAGACTACCGTGATCCGTGCCGTTCTTGGACTTCTGGCAGGAGGTGGAGTGGTTTCCGGGGGAAGCATTACGTTTGAGGGAAAGGATCTGCTTTCCTATAACCGCGAAGAGTGGAGAAACCTGCGCGGCAGTGAGATCTCCATGATCTTTCAGGACAGCGGTGCGATGATGAACCCGACAAGAAAGGTTGGAGATGTATTTGTTGAATATCTGCGCACCCACGAAAAAATCTCAAAAAAAGATGCCTGGGCAAAAGGCTGTGGGATGCTGGAAAAAATGAATCTTCCAAGCCCGGATAACGTGATGAAATCCTATCCGTTCCAGCTTTCCGGCGGTATGCGCCAGCGTGTGGGAATCGCGATGGGTATGTCCTATCAGCCGAAACTGCTGCTTGCGGACGAACCGACCTCCGCACTGGATGTGACAACACAGGCACAGATCGTGCGCCAGATGATGGAACTGCGCGATGATTACGGAACCAGTATCATTGTGGTGACGCATAACCTCGGAATCGCAGCGTATATGTCTGATTATATCGTGGTTATGAAAGACGGAAAAATGGAAGATCAGGGAACGAGAGAATATATTCTGCATGAGACCCAAAATGCATATACCAGAAGCCTTCTGGGTGCCGTTCCTTCCGTGGGAGGTGAGAGATATGTCTGAATCAAAAGAAGTAATCCTGGAAGCAAAACATGTGACCCGACGTTTTCGTACTACAGACGGACGGACACTGCTTGCCAACAACGATGTCAATCTGAAGTTTTATAAAGGAGAGACACTGGGACTGGTAGGAGAGTCCGGTTGTGGAAAAAGTACTTTTATGAAATTTCTGGTATCTCTCGATATCCCTTCCGAGGGAGAGATTCTGTACCGTGGAAGGGATATCACAAAATTAAAGGGAGAAAAACTGCGTCAGAACCGCCAGAATATTCAGATGGTTTTTCAGGATCCGACTGCATCCTTTAATCCGAAAATGAAGATCCGTGATATCATATGCGAACCGTTACTGAACTTCGGGAGAATCAAAAAATCCGAAAAAGAGAAAACTGTCGCAGACTTCTGGAACTGGTAGAATTGCCGGCAGAATTTTCGGATCGGTATCCACACAATATGAGCGGTGGCCAGAGACAGCGTGTGGCGATCGCCCGTGCCCTGGCTCTGGAACCGGAAGTGATCATCATGGATGAAGCAACCTCCGCACTGGATGTATCGGTGCAGAAGACGATCATCGAGCTGATTACGAAATTACAGAGAGAAAAGAATATTACGATCGGATTTATCTGTCATGATATTGCGCTGATCGAGCAGTGTGCCCATCAGATTGCAGTCATGTATCTGGGAAATGTGGTGGAAGTACTTCCGGGCGGACAGCTTTCCAAAGATGCTGTGCATCCGTATACGAGAGCACTGATGGGGTCTGTCTTCGATATCAACATGGATTTTTCCAAATCGATCGAGAACCTGGAAGGAGAAGCGCCAAGCCCGCTGGAGCTGCCGGAAGGCTGCCCGTTCCAGGGTCGATGTACCAAATGTATGGCAATCTGCAAAAAAGAAGCTCCGCAAATGGTCAGCCTTACATCGGATCATCAGGTCGCCTGTCATCTGTATACCGAAAGCGCACAGAAATAGAAACATGAGGGTAACTGTGAGGGCACTGCACAGTTATGAGGAGAATGATAAAGTGAAGGTGAAAGAAAAAAAGAGCAGCAGTCTGATAGAAGGAAACATGGGAAAGCAATTTATTAATTTGTACTGCCTCTGATCGCGGGAAGCCTGATCCAGCAGTTGTATGTGACAGTAGATGCGATCATTGTAGGATCGGTTTGCAGGAAAAGTGGGACTGGCAGCAATCGATTCGATCAATACGCTGTTTAAGTTCCCGATCAACTTTATGAATGGTCTGGCGGCAGGAGCAACGATTATTATTTCCAGGTATTTCGGAGCGAAAGCTACCGAGCATCTGCATCGTTCGATCCGTACGGCGATCACGATTGCATTTGTCCTGGGAATCATCAGTTCTTTTGGAGGCGTACTGCTTACTCCGCAACTGTTGAAACTGATGCGTGTTCCGGCGGATATCTACAGGGATACGCTGACATACTGCACGATTTATTTCGGTGGTCTGTGGTCTCTGATCCTTTATAATATGGCAGCTGGGATCCTGCGTGCCTTTGGGGATTCGAAACGTCCGCTGTATGTATTGCTTGTGAGCAGCTGCATGAATATTTTAGGTGATCTTCTTTTGGTAGGCGTTCTGCACCTGGGAGTAGGCGGTGCGGCTGCTGCCACGGTTGCGGCACAGATCGTCAGTGTGATCCTGACTTTTCTGTTTCTGGCGAGAGAAGAACATCTTCGCGGAAAAGTGCATGTCTGGCATCTACATTTTGGCAGAGAGCATATGGTGATGATGATCCGTACCGGATTTCCGCTTGCTTTGCAGTCCATGCTGTTTCCGGTTTCCAATTCCATTGTGCAGGCGAGTGTCAACACGATGGGAACCGACAGCATCGCAGCCTGGAGCATCTGCGATAAGCTGAGTATGCTGATCTGGCTGCTTGCCGACTCCATGGGACCGGCGATGACGACTTATGTTGCACAGAATCTTGGTGCAGAACAGACAGAAAGAGTCAAAAAAGGAGCGTTTATCGGAACCGGTATCTCGGTCTGTGCGGTGGGAGCCGTCAGTCTGTTCCTGTTTTTTTTCTCCGGATGGGTCGGCCCGTGGTTTATTGATAAAAAAGATGCTGAACTTTTGATTCCACTTGTGGTAAAATATATGCAGATGATGGCGCCGTTTTATCTGTTTTATGCGATTGCGGAAGCATTATCCGGTGCAAGCTGCGGTTTAGGGGAGACCGTTGCACCGATGATTACGACGCTTCTCAGCATCTGTCTGCTCCGGGTATGCAGTATCTGGGTGATTCTTCCGAAGTTTGAGACGATGGAATGTATCATCTGGATCTATATTGCTTCCTGGATCGTGGCAGGTCTGTCTTTTATCGGATTATTCTGGTATAAGAGCAGAAGAAAATTACAGAAAAACAGGTAATGCATCCGGAAAAACAGCCGGAACAGGAAATATAAGACTCCGGGCATACCTGTTGGAAAAGATGGGAGTATCGTATGGAATTAAGAGAATTACAGTTCTTTGTTGTAAGTGTGGATGCAGGAAGTCTGAGTCAGGCTGCGCAGATTTTGTATACGACGCAGCCACATGTAAGTAAAACGATCAAAAAGCTGGAGAGGACACTTGGATACCAGCTTCTCGAACGAAGCAAAAAAGGTGTGGAACTTACCAAAGAGGGAGAAAAAGTATACGATCAGGCAAGAAAAATGTTGAGTTCCATGGAAGAAATCCAGAGAATTCATATGGAGACGCAGGAGAGTACGATCCGTATCGCATCTATGCCAAGCAGTCTTCTGAGTGAAGAATTTGCCACATTTCTTGCAGAACATCCGAAACTGCATGCGGTGTGTTATGAGGAAACACTGGAGAAGATCATTCATCATATCTGTCATCGACAGGTGGAGGTTGGTTTTGTGTTTATCTCCAAGATGCAGCGGCAGGCTTTTGAACGGATGATACAGAAAAGAAAAATGACGTTCACACCGTTAAAAGAAAAAGATATGGCACTGTATGTGGGACCGAATCACCCATATTATGAAAAGGAGTATGTGACAAAAGAAGAACTGCGAAATCTTCGCTATGTACAGCATGAAGAAGACCAGATTTCCCTGTTACATACTTCCGGACATCTGCAGGAAGATCTGATTGACAGCAGAGATTTTCAACAGATCGTCACGGTAAACAGCAGCTCACTGATGCAGGAACTTTTAAGAAAGACGGATCTTGCCAATCTCAGCTGTAATCTGCAGAAGGAAAAAGAAAGGGACAGCCTGATCCGTATGATCCCGATCCGAAAAAGCCATACAAAAGTCTGCTTCGGATATCTGCATCGGGCAGACTGCGTATTGCGTGCTCACACGGAGGAGTATTTGAAGCAGTTAGAAGAAAAACTGAAATAATAGACAAAAAAATCAGAAAAAATTTTGTCGTTTTCATACAAGGTCATAATTTGAAAATCTTTCATGAGATGATATGATATAACATGAAAGTAAAAACAGTAACGATACGATGAAAGATAGCAGAAGGAAATAGTCGGAACGTTACAGGGGGAGAGATATGACAAAACGATGACAACGAAGAAAAAAGTTCTGACAGGAATTGCCGGTGTGCTTCTGGTGGCTGCGACAGCCGGCTATGGTGCGGCAGCATATTATTACAGCAGTCATTTTTATTCGCATACGGAGATCAACGGTACTGATTACGGGGAGATGACCGTTGCGCAGGTGAAGAAAAAAATAGCGGATCAGATACCGTCTTATCAGATTACAATAGAAGAAAGAAACGGGCAGGAAGAAACACTGACCGGAGAACAGCTAAAACTGACCTACCAGGATGATGGAGAAATTGATAAACTGATGGAAGCTCAGCGGCCCTGGGCGTGGGTGATTCATGCGTTTACCGGTGTTCATGTACAGTTAGAGAACATGGTGGCGGTCAATGAAGAAGCATTGAAGCAGGCAGTGGAAGGACTGACTTGTATGCAGCCGGGGAATATGCAGGCTCCGAAGGATGCCTATGTGGGCATAACAGATGACGGCTATGCGGTGATTCCGGAGGAAGAAGGAACTACCCTGGACGAAGGAAAAGTAACAGCAGGACTTCATCAGGCTCTGACGAACGGGGAGATAACCTTTGATCTGGATGCCGGTGACTGTTATGTGAAACCGGAGATCATGCAGGATGATGCAGAACTAAAGGCAAAAGCAGATGCAATTAATCAGAAATTATCTGCAAACCTTACCATGGACTTTGGAACAGACCGAAAAGAGGTACTGGATAAGAATACCTTAAAAGACTGGGTAGCAGAAGCAGAAGATGGAAGTTTTTCCATAGATGAAGAAAAAGTGAAAGAATATGTGGCTGGTCTTGCAAAAAAATATGATACGGTCAACAGCAAAAGGACATTTACCACAACAGCCGGATAATACCGTAACGCTGACACCGGGAGACTATGGATGGGAGAATTGATCAGTCCGGTACAGAGTCAAAGTCTGATGCAGGCAATCAATGACGGAACACAGGGTGATTTTGAAATTGTGTATACATCCACTGCGTTGAGCAGAAATGAGAATGATATCGGAAACTCTTACGTAGAACTGAGTTTGTCTGATCAGCATTTTTGGGTCTATGTGGACGGAAAACAGGTTATGGACTCAGAAGTGGTGACCGGATGCCGGAATAAAGGAACAGAAACTCCCCAAGGTGTGTATAAAGTCAAGGGGAAAACCACAGATTATACCATGCGCGGTGAGAAAAATGCCAGTGGCAACTGGTCGTATCAGGTACACTGTAATTACTGGATACCTTTTGCAGCCGAAGATACCATTGGATTCCATGATCTGACAACCAGAAGTGACTGGAGCAGTACTGCGTATCTGGATAATGGATCTCATGGGTGTGTGAATACACCGTTGGATAAAGTAAAAGAATTATATGATATTGTGTCGTATAAGTTTCCTGTTGTAATATATTAAGAAAAAAGCTATTCTGACATGCAACAGTCTGTTCAGGATGGCTTTTTTTGCGTTGCCAAGCATACGACAAAAAGGTCCGGTGGACCTTTTTTAGTTAAGTCGATTTTGACCGAAAATAAAGTCGGAATTGACACTGTCACTTTTAGCTGGAAATAGTATACTGAGATTGTTTCTGTTATGGGGATAACAGCAAAATAAAGACAGGTTTCAGACGGGAAAGGATTGAACAGGAGATGAATTCAAAAAAATTAACTGCGCAGTGTGCTGTATTACAGGGGAGTTATTGGGTGGCGGTCTGTGCGATCAATGGGTTTGCAACGGTATTTTTATTACATATCGGACTGAAAAGTTCTCAGATAGGAGTCGTGCTGGCTCTTGGAAATATTCTGGGAGTTATATTACAGCCGTTTGTTGCAGCGGCGGCGGACCGTGCAAAACGGGTAACTTTACAACAGATGACTGCAGGGATGGCAATTGCCATAATCCTGCTGCTGATTCTGATGCAGTGTATGTCAAAAATGGTACCGGGAATCGTGCTGTCATTTTTGATTGTTAATATGTTATTACAGGTGGTACAGCCACTGATCAATTCTATCAGTTTGTATTATGTGAATCATGGTATCTATGTGGATTTTGGAATCGGTAGAGGAGTGGGCTCTGCATCCTATGCGGTAGCAGCTTCATTTTTGGGGATCCTGATCGGCAGGTATTACGGTCTGGCAATTATGGGTGTTGGATGTCTGTCTTTTGCGGTGATGTTCGTTACCTTGATTTCCATGCCGGTTGTGAAGGATCCGAATGAAAGTAAAAAGAAGAACAAAAAAATACTGCAAACAGACAGAGAGGTGGCGGGATTCTGGAATTTGCACGTCGCTATCGGAATTATATGCTGGTATTGCTGGGAATGATATTAATCTATGTAGAAAGTACATATGTGAACAATTATCTGATCAATATTGTGGTAAGCCTCGGGGGAGATATAAAACGGATGGGAACACTGCTGACAGTATCTGCAATGAGCGAACTTCCTACGATGTTGTTGTTTTCCAGGCTGGTTGGCAAATGGGACAGCAGAAAACTGATTCGGTTTGCGGCGGTAATGTTTTCTGTGAAAGCACTGGGGTATCTGGTGTGTGGCAGTATATCGTTCCTGTATGTAGTGCAGATGCTGCAGATGTTATCATTTGCATTATGTCTGCCTTCTGCGGTATACTATGTAAATGAAACGATGGCTGTGGAGGACAGAGTGAAGGGGCAGTCGCTGCTGATTGCGTCAAGTACCATGGGAGGGGTATTTGGCAGTCTGTCCGGTGGTGTGCTTGTGGATTTTGCCGGAATAAAGGCAATGCTTGCAACCGGTCTGGGACTGTCCATGATCGGCACGGCAATCGTGTGCATTTTTGTATCGCTGAAAAGACAACTAGGAGGAAACGATGAATTTTATCAGTGCGTTTGAGGTGATCGGCCCCAATATGGTGGGACCGTCCAGCTCCCATACAGCGGGAGCAGTATCTATCGGAAAGATGGCAAGAAAGCTTTTTAAAGAAAAAGTGACAGAGGTGACATTCACTCTGTATGGTTCTTTTGCAAGAACGTATAAAGGACATGGTACAGACCGGGCATTGCTTGGCGGCGTGCTTGGATTTGCAACCGATGATCTGCGGATCAGGGATGCATTTTCCTGGGCAGAGAAGATGGGAGTGAAATATCAGTATATCGCTGATAAGGAGTTTGTTCCGGATCATCCGAATACTGTGGATATCCGGATGACAGGAGAAAACGGCACCAAGATGCAGGTACAGGGACAGTCCATCGGTGGCGGCAAGATCAAGATCACCCAGATCAACGGTATTAATGTGGAATTTACCGGAGAATACAGTACACTGGTGGTAAAACAGATCGACAAACCGGGTGTGGTAACACATATTACGCAGTGTCTGAGCAATCAGAATGTAAATATTGCTTTCATGCGGCTGTTCCGTGAGGGCAAGGGAAAAACGGCTTATTCTGTTGTGGAGTCAGATGAGCGGATTCCGGATGAGATTCTGGAAGAGATTCGACAGAACCCGTATGTGCAGGAAATATTTGCTGATTCAGATATAGGAGAGACGGACAGGATGACAGATTTTAAAAACGGACAGGAATTATTAGAAGTATGTAAGAAAAAGCAGTGTTCGATCTCCGAAGTGATGAAACAGCGGGAGATCGAAGGCACATCCTCCACAAAAAAAGAAGTGGAAGATAAGATGCGAAAAGCCCTCGCCATCATGAAAGAGGCAGTAAGAAAGCCATTGGAAGACCCGAAACCGTCCATGAGCGGACTGATCGGCGGGGAGGCAAAGCAGATTACCGGATACAGAGAGAGCGGGACAAATGTCTGCGGAACGTTTATGAACAAACTGATCGCTTACAGCATGGCGGTTCTGGAAGTCAACGCTTCGATGGGGGTCATCGTTGCGGCACCGACTGCCGGATCTTCCGGTGTGGTTCCGGGAGTGTTACTGGCACTGCAGGAGGAAAAAGGATTCGGCGATGAACAGATGACGGATGCATTGTTTCATACAGCGGCCATCGGCTATCTGCTGATGCGGAATGCCTCTGTGGCAGGTGCAGAGGCAGGCTGTCAGGCAGAGGTAGGTGCTGCATCGGCGATGGCTGCTGCTGCTGTGACAGAACTGATGGGTGGAACACCGGAGATGTGTCTGCAGGCAGCAGCTATGGCGATCTCAAATCTGCTTGGTCTGGTCTGTGACCCGGTGGCAGGACTGGTGGAAGTTCCATGTCAGAGCAGAAATGCGATAGGTGCGGTTAATGCTGTGACCTGTGCGGAGATCACATTGAGTGGCGTGATGTATCCGATTCCGTTTGATGAGATGGTGGATGCAATGTACAAAGTAGGAAAGAGTATTCCGTTTGAACTGCGTGAAACAGCCATCGGTGGATGTGCGGGAACACCCACCGGATGTGGAAATGCGTTGCAGAAATCTGACGGAAAAACAGACAGAAAAATAAAAAATGTATAAAAAACTATACAAAAGAAAAATGAATTTTGATATAAGTACGACAGTTGTGTGAAAAAAAACAAAAAGTGGTAAAACTAATATAAAGCTCAGATAAAGAAAAACATTGATGAAGACAAGTTACACAGGAAGATTTCTTTCAGAGAGTTGCCGGCTGGTGTAAGACAACAGAAAACCTGATGTAATATCCCTTCGGAGTATCCGCTCTGAAAATAGAGTAAGAGCAGACGGCACTCACCGTTATCGGAGATCTGTTATCACCGGAAAACCGGCTGACAGTACAAAAGAGATTGTCACTATGACAATAAAGCAGAGTGGTACCGCGGAAAAGATTCGTCCCTGCAGCAAATAAAGCTGCAGGGCTTTTTTATTTTGAAAGAGTGAAAAACTCAGGGTATCCCTTATGCGACGGGGAAGTCGTTCATGTTTTCTGAATGAGTCAGAAAAAGGAGGAAAAAAACATGAGTGGTATTATGATGATGGTAATTGCCATTGTGGTATTAGGCGGAGCCTATATCTTCTATGGCCGTTACCTCGAGAAAAAATGGGGCATTGATCCCAACGCCAAAACTCCGGCTTATGAAATGGAAGACGGCGTAGACTATGTGCCGGCTGATACCAATATCGTATTTGGTCATCAGTTCGCATCCATCGCAGGTGCGGGTCCGATCAACGGACCGATCCAGGCTGCAATCTTCGGATGGCTGCCGGTGCTGTTATGGATCCTGATCGGTGGTGTATTCTTCGGAGCAGTACAGGATTTCTCTGCAATGTATGCTTCTGTAAAAAATAAAGGACGTTCCATCGGATCAATCATTGAAACTTACATCGGAAAGACAGGAAAGAAACTGTTCCTGCTGTTCTGCTGGCTGTTCTGTATCCTGGTTGTAGCTGCTTTCGCCGATGTTGTAGCAGGTACTTTTAACGGATTCTTAACTGCAGATGACGGAACCGTATCCAAGATCACGGCAAACGGAGCAGTAGCAACAACTTCTATGATATTTATCGTTGAAGCTGTATGTCTTGGTATGATCCTTCGTTACGGAAAACTTCACAAATGGGTGAACACAGCAATCGCAATCGTAATGCTGATCGGAGCAGTAGCACTGGGCATGAACTTCCCGATGTTTCTGCCGAGAACTACCTGGCATGTGATCATCTTCATCTACATCCTGATTGCATCGGTAGCTCCTGTATGGAGTCTGTTGCAGCCTCGTGACTACCTGAACAGTTACCTGCTGATCTTCATGATCATTGCAGCCATCATAGGTGTATTCGTGGCAAATCCACAGTGCCATCTGGAAGCATTTACTGCCTTTAATGTAGATGGACAGACTCTGTTTCCAATTCTGTTTGTAACCATCGCCTGTGGTGCTGTATCCGGTTTCCATTCACTGGTATCTTCCGGAACTGCATCCAAACAGATCAAAATGAAAAGAACATGCTTCCGGTATCTTTTGGTGCCATGCTGATGGAAAGTATGCTGGCTATCATCGCTCTGATTGCTGTAGCATCTTTTGCAAAAGGTGAAGCAGCAGCACAGGGTCTGACCACACAGCCACAGATCTTCGCAGGAGCAATTGCAAACTTCCTGGAAGTCATCGGTCTGCCACATACTCTGGTATTTACCCTGATCAATCTGGCAGTATCTGCATTCGCACTGACATCTCTGGATTCTGTAGCCCGTGTCGGACGTCTGTCCTTCCAGGAATTCTTCCAGGATAACGATGTGGATGAAAAAGATTACACACCATTCCGTAAACTGATGGTAAACAAATATTTTGCAACAATCCTGACACTGGTACTGGCTTACCTGCTGGCAAAAGTAGGATACGCTGAGATCTGGCCACTGTTCGGTTCTGCCAACCAGTTGCTGTCTGTACTTGCGCTGGTAGCATGTGCCGTGTTCCTGAAGAAAACAAAACGACAGGGAATTATGCTGTGGGCTCCTGCAGTATTCATGATGGCTGTTACTTTCAGTGCACTGGGTCTTACCATCTACAAACTGACCGGTGCTCTGATGACCACAGGTCTGGATCTTGGAAATACCCTGCAGCTGATCTTCGCAGTTCTGCTTCTGATCCTTGGTGTGATCGTAGCAGTACAGGGCATTAAGAAACTGTTCGAAAAACCACAGAAAAAAGTGGCATAATCGGACAGAGATTTACCTGAATAAAATGAATAATAGTAAAAAGGCTTTCGCAATCGGTAATGCAATGTACCCGGCCTGCGGAAGCCTTTTTATTTACGCGAGCAACGAGCCAAAGTCCGTGCTTGCACGAGACCTTGGCGACTGCCGCGTTAACGAGCGTCAGCGAGTGTAGAAGTGAGCAACGAGCCAAAGTCCGTGCTTGCACGAGACCTTGGCGACTGCCGCGTTAACTTGAAAAACACGCTCTGCAAGTTTCTCATAGTTTTGCAGGAGATTGTTTTCCTGTTAAATAAAAAGCCATACGCGAGGAAAAGCGCTGCGATATATAAAACTGATATTGTAAGAACTGCCGCAGATGCATTAACAGGTAAAAGGGCAGCAAGTAAATTTTTTCAAAAAAAGCATAAAAACATAGTTGACAAGTAGGTATAAGGGAATTATAATACACTCAACAAAACAAGTTCCGTAGCTGCAAGGGGATCGAACAGTTGCGAAATAAAAAAAGAAAAAATGAAAAGAGAAAAGAGAGGAAATGTATTATGGGAAATATTTATAAGGGAACCTTAGGACTGATCGGAAACACCCCGCTGGTTGAAGTGGTAAACGTAGAAAAAGAACTGGGTCTGGAAGCTACTCTTCTGGTTAAACTGGAATATTTTAATCCGGCCGGAAGTGTCAAAGACCGTATCGCAAAAGCAATGATCGAAGATGCAGAAGAAAAAGGACTCTTAAAAGAAGATTCCGTAATCATCGAGCCTACATCCGGTAATACCGGAATCGGTCTGGCATCCATCGCAGCATCTAAGGGATACCGTATCATCCTGACCATGCCGGAAACCATGAGTGTGGAGAGAAGAAACATCCTGAAAGCATATGGTGCAGAACTGGTGCTGACAGAAGGAGCAAAAGGGATGAAAGGAGCTATCGCCAAAGCAGACGAACTGGCCAAAGAGATTCCGAACAGCTTTATCCCGGGGCAGTTTGTAAACCCTGCCAATCCGAAGGTACACCGTGAGACAACCGGTCCGGAAATCTGGAAGGATACCGACGGAAAAGTGGATATCTTTGTTGCCGGTGTGGGAACCGGCGGAACACTGACGGGAACCGGCGAATATCTGAAATCCCAGAACCCGGACGTGAAAGTGATCGCCATGGAGCCTGCAACTTCTCCGGTGCTTTCCCAGGGTAAGAGCGGTGCTCATAAGATTCAGGGAATCGGTGCAGGATTTGTACCGGATGTACTGAACACCAAGGTATACGATGAAGTTGTTACCGTAGAAAACGACGATGCGTTCGCAGGAGCAAAACTGCTGGCAAAGAAAGAGGGTATCCTGGTAGGTATCTCCTCCGGTGCAGCCCTTCAGGCAGCTATTGAACTGGCAAAACGTCCGGAAAACAAAGGCAAAACAATCGTTGCACTGCTTCCGGATACCGGTGACAGATATTACTCCACACCATTGTTTACAGAATAAATCATAAAAGACGGGCGGACTGCTGCGAAAGCTGCAGTCCGTTTTCGTGTATTTTTACACAGAACTGTCTGGAATACCGGGAAAGAGGATGTGAAACTGTCGATAACAGCTCTTTGCATATGAATATGTGGTGAGAATACAGAAAATCGTCATTTTATGTGATCCTTTGTCGAACGAAAAATGGGAAAACTCTGTTGTCATATCTTGAACCAAAAAAAGTTTTTTTTATAATAGAATCAACATTTGGAACACAGTAATCTGTGGTAGGGCCCATAATTTCCAAAATACTAAGTAGATGGAGGAGTTAGTTAGAATGGAAAAATTAAACGTAGCCATAGCAGATGATAATGAACGAATGGTAGATCTTCTCAGTACACTGGTAAAAGGAGATAAAGAGTTGGAACTTGTCGGTCAGGCAGTCGACGGACAGGAAATATACAAAATTATAAAAGAGAAAGAGCCGGATGTGGTATTGCTGGATATTATCATGCCCAAGATGGATGGGATTACAGTTATGGAAAAGCTGAATGAAGATCCGTCTGTCAGAAAACGACCGGCTTTTATTATTATATCGGCAGTCGGCCAGGAACGGATCATCGAAGATGCTTTTCGACTGGGAGCCTGTTACTATATTATGAAACCTTTTGATAACGACATGGTGCTAAACCGGATCAAACAGTTCCGCAAGTTTGGAAAAGGAATCCGCAGAGAGAACCGGGGAACGGGCAATTTGGGAAGAGCGGGAGAAATATCGGAAAAAAATCTGCAGATTGATGTTACCGATATTATTCATGAAATTGGTGTGCCGGCGCATATCAAAGGATATCAGTATCTGCGGGATGCGATCATGATGTCGGTGGAAGATATGGAGATGCTCAATTCTATTACCAAGATCCTGTATCCCACCATTGCCAAGAAACATCAGACTACACCGAGCCGTGTGGAGCGAGCGATCCGTCATGCCATCGAGGTGGCATGGAGCCGCGGAAAGATGGATACGATCGATGCACTTTTCGGTTATACAGTAAGCAATGGAAAGGGAAAACCGACGAATTCTGAGTTTATAGCTTTGATTGCGGACAAAATCCGGCTGGAATATGAACATGGTACACTCCATTGATAGAATGAGATGAAAAATGCATAAAAAACAGGCATAACCCCTTTTCTGTTTGGTAAAAATGCGATATAATATAAAACAGATGTTGTTATTAGGAAAAACAGGAGGTTATTCGCATGAAAAAGGTATTATATGTTGCATCGGAAGCAGTACCGTTTATCAAGACCGGAGGGCTTGCGGATGTTGTAGGTTCTTTACCTAAATGTTTTCCAAAAGAATATTTCGATGTAAGAGTTGTTATTCCAAAATACGCCTGTATGAAACAGGAATTTAAAGATCGGCTTCAGTACATAACTAATTTTTATATGGATCTGAACTGGAGACAGCAGTATGTAGGAATCTTCGAGATGGAATATGAAGGGATCAAATTCTATTTTATCGATAATGAAGAACATTTCAGCGGGGACAAGCCATATTATGGTATGCCGGGAGATCTGGAAAAATTCGCATTTTTTTCCAAAGCGGCATTGTCGATTCTTCCGGTGATCGATTTCAGACCGGACATCATCCACTGTCACGACTGGCAGACCGGACTGATCCCGGTATATCTGAAAGAACGTTTCCAGGGAAGTGATTTCTACCGTGGTATCAAATCAGTTATGACTATCCACAACCTGAAATTCCAGGGAGTATGGGATATTAAGACTGTAAAAAGTATAACCGGTCTGTCTGATTACTTCTTCACACCGGACAAACTGGAGGCGAATAAAGATGCCAATTATCTGAAAGGCGGTCTGGTATATGCAGATGCCATCACGACTGTAAGTAACACTTATGCGGAAGAGATCAAAACACCATTCTATGGGGAAGGTCTGGATGGACTGATGCAGGCGAGAAGCAACAGCCTGCGTGGTATCGTAAACGGAATCGATTATGCCGAATATAATCCGGAAACGGATGCCATGATCGCAATGAATTATAATGCAAAGACATTCCGAAAAGAAAAAGTGAAAAATAAGACAGCTCTTCAGGAAGAACTGGGACTGGAAGTGAATCCGAAGGCTATGATGCTTGGTGTGGTATCGCGCCTGACAGATCAGAAAGGTTTTGATCTGATTGCCTATATGATGGACGAACTGTGTCAGGATGCCATCCAGCTGGTGGTTCTCGGAACCGGAGAAGAAAAATATGAAAATATGTTCCGGCATTTTGCTTGGAAGTATGACAAAAAGGTTTCAGCAAATATCTATTATTCAGAAGCAATGTCACATAAGATCTATGCGGCGGCAGATGCATTCCTGATGCCGTCTTTGTTTGAACCATGTGGTCTGAGCCAGCTGATGAGCCTTCGTTATGGCACTGTGCCGATCGTAAGAGAGACCGGTGGTCTGAAAGATACTGTACAGCCGTACAATGAGTTTGAAGGAACCGGAACCGGATTCAGTTTTACAAACTATAATGCCCATGAGATGTTAAATACGATCCGCTATGCTGAACGGGTATACTATGACCGCAAACGCGAATGGAACAAGATCGTTGATCGTGGCATGGCACAGGATTATTCCTGGAACAATTCTGCAAAGCAGTATGAAGAGATGTACACCTGGCTGGCAGGTTATTAGAATTTATCGGGATACTCTGACACAGGCAGAGAAAATGTGAAAAACATCCGATATCCCGGAACAAAAGAAAAATACGATACAGGAAACACCGGCGGAGCTTCCGCCGGTGAAATATCC
>ENA-OPYX01000959-OPYX01000959.1-human-gut-metagenome-genome-assembly--contig:-NODE-959-length-16311-cov-4.474481_pt1 | contig 16311 bp, 20 predicted proteins | sample MGYA00242639_ERZ504486 | MGnify/ENA primary metagenome ERZ504486 (study PRJEB26092, sample SAMD00036296) | human gut metagenome | host: Homo sapiens | study: EMG produced TPA metagenomics assembly of... | reverse complement strand
AACACATAGACGTGGTACCATGAACGCAGCAGACAGGCTTTATGGAATTACCATGCAGGAAAAAGGGGTATCCACGCTGGTATTCCGTAGATTTAGTAGAGAACCAGCTTACCCAGTAGCAGAGGGGATGAATCAGTATGGCAGAAGAAAAAAAAGGATTTTTTTAAACGTCTGGTAAGCGGACTTACCAAAACGCGAGACAATATCGTTTGCCGGCTTTGATTCCATTTTCAGCGGTTTTTCCAGTATTGATGATGATTTTTTATGAAGAACTGGAAGAGATCCTGATCATGGGAGATATCGGCATTAACGCAACCACCTCCATTCTGGAGCATTTAAAGGAGCAGGTTGCTGAGCAGCATATCAAGGAGCCGTACCCAGTGCAAACAGCTTCTGATCGACAGCATCAAAAAACAGATGCAGGTAGAAAGCACAGAATATGAGTTCGAGAACCGGAAATCCGTGATCCTTGTGATCGGTGTCAATGGAGTAGGTAAGACTACCTCTGTAGGCAAACTGGCCGGTAAATTAAAGGATCAGGGAAAAAAGGTCATCCTCGGAGCAGCAGATACCTTCCGTGCGGCAGCCGGGGAGCAGCTGACACAGTGGGCCAACCGTGCCGGCGTTGAGATCATCGGCGGCCAGGACGGAGCAGATCCGGCATCTGTTGTCTATGATGCAGTGGCAGCGGCCAAAGCCAGAAATGCAGATGTTCTGATCTGCGATACCGCAGGAAGACTTCATAATAAGAAAAATCTTATGGAAGAGCTTCGCAAGATTTACCGTATTCTGGAACGTGAGTATCCGGAAGCATATTTGGAAACGCTGGTAGTTCTTGACGGAACCACGGGCCAGAATGCGCTTTCCCAGGCAAGACAGTTTGCCGAGGTCGCCAATGTTACCGGAATCATTCTTACCAAACTTGATGGTACAGCCAAGGGCGGAATCGCAGTAGCAATCCAGTCTGAGCTTGACATACCAGTAAATACATCGGAGTAGGCGAGAGTATCGATGACCTGCAGAAATTTGACGCAGACGCCTTTGTAAACGCCCTCTTTGACGTAGAAGAAAGGAGCTAAATACAAATGCTTACATTAGAAAGCTTTGAAGAAGCGGCAGCAAAAGTAAAAGAAGTGACACAGGAAACAAAGCTGATATACAGCAGTTATTTCTCGGATATGACAGGAAACAAGGTTTATCTGAAACCAGAGAATATGCAGCGTACCGGTGCATATAAGGTGCGTGGTGCATATTACAAGATCAGCACACTTTCTGCACCGATCAGCATTCCGATAATTACACGTGAGTCAAGGATATCAATTGTCTTCAGATGTACTGCCTCTGCATAAGATACAAACAGGGCAAGCGCTGTCAGGGCTGCAGATCCGATAGCGAAACCTTTACCCATAGCCGCTGTTGTGTTACCAACGGCATCCAGTTTGTCAGTGATCTGACGAACATGTGGATCCAGCTCAGACATCTCTGCAATACCCCCGGCATTGTCCGCAATTGGTCCATAAGCATCTACAGCTACTGTAATAGCGGTAGTAGAAAGCATTCCTACAGCAGCAAGTGCGATACCGTAAAGTCCGCATGTCTGGTATGCAACAAAGATACCGACACAGATCAGAAGAATCGGAATTGCTGTAGACTTCATACCTACTGCAAGACCACTGATGATGGTTGTTGCAGATCCCGTCTCTGACTGTTCTGCAATTTCTTTCACTGATTTGTAGTCTCCGGATGTATATACTTCTGTAATGATACCGATCAGAAGTCCCACGATCAGACCGGCTACGATAGCAATCGCTGCTTTAAAATCTCCAAAGAATACTTTACTGAATACGCAAGATACGATCAGTACCAATACACTTGCTACATAAGAACCTGTCTTTAATGCTTTATGTGGATTGGAATTCTCGTCACCCTTTACAAAAAATGTTCCGAGGATAGAAGCTACAAGTCCAAGTCCTGCGATCAGGAGTGGGAAGATAGCTCCCTCAACTTTATAATATACGATTCCAAGTGTCAGTGCCGATACAAGTGCGCCTACATAAGACTCAAAAAGGTCTGCTCCCATACCTGCAACATCACCTACGTTATCCCCTACATTATCGGCGATAACAGCCGGGTTACGCGGATCATCTTCCGGAATACCTGCTTCTACCTTACCAACAAGATCGGCTCCTACATCGGCAGCTTTTGTGTAGATACCACCACCAACACGTGCAAACAGAGCAATGGAAGAAGCTCCTAAACTAAAGCCTGTAATAATATCAACATTTTTAGTCAGGATGTAAATGATGCTGACACCAAATACCCCAAAACCGGCTACACACATACCCATTACAGCTCCACCGGAGAATGCAATTGAGAGTGCTTTGTTCATTCCTTTTTCTTTTGCTGCATTCGCAGTTCTTACATTTGCCTTTGTAGCAACTTTCATCCCGCAGAAACCTGCAAGCGTTGAGAATAAAGCTCCTACTACAAAGCATACAGCAGTAATCCAGTTACCGATTCCGAATCCGATAAGTACGAATAATACCGCAACGAAAATAACCAGAATCTTGTACTCTGCCGTCAGAAATGCCTGCGCACCATCACTGATCGCTGCGGCGATTTCTTTCATTCTGTCGTTTCCGGCATCCTGTCTTCCTACTCTTGCTGCCAGATAAGCTGCAAAGAGCAGTCCAAGGATTCCAAATACCGGAACAAGATACAATAACATTTCCATAATTTTTCTCCTTCCGTCCAGCTTTCTCAACTTTATGCTGGACAGATGTATTTTAACATATTCTTGTCTTTTTATGGCGGTTTTTTTCATTTTTGTATGTTATTCCGATTTTTTTCTGTGTATTGTCCAAAATGCCGACTATTTATTGATTATTTATAATCTATTTTTACCAATACCAGTCCGTTTGGCAATGCTGTGGCCCCTTCTGAAGTATGGACTTTGGCTTCCAGAATCTCTTTTACTTTTTCTGGAGTATAGAACCCTCTGCCGACCCGGATCAGAACACCTGCGATAATGCGGACCATGTTGTACAAAAATCCATTTCCTGTGATTCTCAGCACAATCTCATCACCTTTTTTTTCAATCGTCAGATCATATACTGTTCTCACTGTATCCTGTGTATTGGTTCGGATATTACAAAAACTCACAAAATCATGCGCTCCGATCAGATATTTGGCTCCTTCTCTCATTGCACCGATATCCAGCGGAAACGATACAAATGTACAATATCGTGTCTTTAATGGATTCGGCATCTGTGCATTGTAAATATGGTACTCATATGTTTTAGAAATATTATCCTGATATCTCGGATGCCAGTCAAACGGCACTTCATCTGACTTCACTACCACAATATCTTCCGGAAGCCTCTGATTTAATGCATAGGAAAATCTTTCCGGCGGAATCGGAGATTCTGTATCAAATACTGCCACATTGCCAAGCGCATGCACTCCGGAATCCGTACGGCTTGCCCCGATAACCCGGATGTCTTCTCCGGTAAGTCTGTTTAACGCTTTATTCAGTTTTTCTTCTATCGTAATTCCATTCGGCTGGATCTGCCAGCCGCAGTAATTCGTCCCGTCATATGCTACAAAGATTCTGATTCTTCTCATGATATTTTTCTTTCCTTTCACGTGATCATATCCCGGAATAAATCAGGGACGGAGTTTTCCCCGTCCCATTTTCTGATGCATAACTGTCGCTTATCCTCTAAAATATCCATATATGCAGTGGTACAAATCTTCCGATTAAAACAACGAGAACCACATACGCAATTACAGTAATATAAGCTATTCTGTCTTTCCTGCAGTATTTTAACGGCTTCATCTTCGTACGTCCCTCACCACCATGGTAACATCTTGCCTCCATTGCCATCGCCAGATCATTCGCTCTCCGGAACGCAGACACAAACAAAGGAACCAAAATCGGAATCATACTCTTTGCTTTCTGGATCATATTGCCGCTTTCAAGATCGGCACCTCTTGCGATCTGCGCTTTCATGATCTTATCCGTCTCTTCCAGGAGGATTGGGATGAAGCGGAGTGCGATTGACATGATCATTGCAATCTCATGTACTGGAACACGAATCTTGTTCAGTGGTCCGAGTAATTCTTCAATTCCATCTGTCAGTTCATTCGGGGTCGTTGTAAATGTCATAAGTGACGAACCGATGATCAGATAGATCAGCCGGATTGCCATATATACCGCTGTCCTGAGACCGCCTTCTGTGATCGTGAAAATCCATGCATGGAACAACACTGCTCCATCCCTCGTCAGAAATAAGTTGAACAACACCGTGATCATCAAAAGCATGATGACCGGTTTTAACCCTCTTACAATAAAAGAAAACGGTACTTTTGATATCCTGATAACAAGGATCAGAAACAACGTCGTCATCACGTATCCCGGAATACTGTTGAATAAAAACAGTGAGATCAGGTAGAGCAGCGTTCCCACCAGCTTTACTCTTGGATCCAATCTGTGTAACACACTCTTTGCCGGATAATATTGTCCGATTGTTATATCTCTTATCATATCTTCTTCTCCAGTGCCCGCATAATCTCATCTGTTGCTTCTTTCACAGTCGTCACATTTACCTTTACTGGTAAACCATTTTTCTTTCAGATCGTGCATGATATATGTTACCTGCGGAGCTGCAAGACCAATCTTCTCCAACTCCTGATAATGCGCAAACACCTCTTTCGGTGTGCCATTATACATCACTGCCCCCTTGTTCATCACAACGATCCGATCCGCATATCTCGCAATGTCTTCCATGCTATGCGACACCAGAATCACTGTCATATCGCTCTGCTTATGAAGATATGCGATCTGATCCAGAATATCATCTCTGCCCTTCGGATCAAGCCCCGCCGTCGGCTCATCAAGAACCAGGACCTTGGGATGCATTGCCAGAACTCCGGCAATCGCTACTCTTCGTTTCTGTCCGCCCGAGAGCTCAAATGGAGAAGATTTATAATATTTTTCTTTTAACCCTACCAGTTTCAATGCCTCCAGCGCACGCTTTTCACACTCTTCTTTGCTCAGTCCCTGATTCTTCGGACCAAAACACACATCTGTCAGTACATCGATCTCGAACAACTGGTACTCCGGATACTGAAATACCAGTCCGACCTGATTACGGAGTGCACGCATATCATACCCATTTTGGTAAATGTTTTCTCCATTATAATATAATGCACCATCTGTTGCCTTTACCAGGCCGTTCAGATGTTGGATCAGTGTCGACTTTCCTGATCCAGTATGCCCGATTATCCCCACAAATTCTCCATGTGGGATTTCCAGACAAATGTCTCTGAGTGCATGTTTTTCATATGCAGTCCCGGGACTGTATATATAATTCAAATGTTCTATCTTAATTGCAATGTCTGTCATTTCTTCTCACCATTTTCACTTATCAAACGTTCCACTGCCTCTACCAGTTCTTCTTTTCTCAGAATCCCTTTCGGAATATCCAGTCCGCGTTTTCTGAGTTCATCTGCCAGAATCGTCACTTGCGGCACATCCAGCCGGTAACTCTTTAATTCATCTACTTTGGAGAATATCTCTTTCGGTGAGCCTTCCATCACGACTTTTCCGTGATCCATCACGAATATCTTATCTGCATCTACTACTTCTTCCATGTAATGTGTGATCAGTATCACAGTGACCTTCTTCTGCTTTCTAAGTTTATGAACCGTCTTTAAGACTTCTCTCCTTCCAACCGGGTCAAGCATTGCAGTCGGCTCATCCATAACGATGCATTTCGGTTCCATTGCCACGACACCGGCGATTGCTACTCTCTGTTTTTGTCCTCCGGAAAGCTTATTCGGAGAATGATGCCGATATTCGATCATCCCAACAGCTTTCAGACTTTCTTCCACCCGCTGCCAGATCTCATCCGTCGGAACGCCCAGGTTCTCCGGACCAAACCCCACATCTTCTTCTACTACAGTGCCAATGATCTGATTGTCCGGATTCTGAAATACCATTCCCGCTGACTGTCTTACATTCCAAAGTTCATCCGGATTACTCGTATTCTTTCCATTCACCCATACGGAACCTTCTGTTGGCATCAGAATTGCATTCAGATGCTTGGCAAGAGTCGATTTTCCGGAACCATTATGTCCGAGAATTGCTATAAACTGTCCTTCTTTTGCTTCAATATCTACTTCATCAATAGCACGCGATGTCCCAATCACATTGCCTTCTTCATCACGTTTTTCATATTCATATACCAATTTTTCTGTCTGGATCATTTCCATCTGTCGTTTTCCTCCGCGTCATATGTGTTGGAAATTTACATACAGCGATCAGACGTATCTGATCGCTGTATGCCTGATTGCTATGATTCTGCCTGCTTATACCTGTGCGGTTACTGTCTGCCGCCGTTTTATGCTTTCTCCGGTTCCGGATACTCTGTTCCCATTGTATCAACAGTTACTTTCTTCATCTTCTGTTCATCCAGTGGTCTGTCACTGTAATCTGTATCTGTCTCAGCGATCTTATTCACAATATCCATGCCTTCGATGATCTTACCAAATGCAGCATATGAGCCATCCAGATGTGGTGCTGCTTTATGCATGATAAAGAACTGTGAGCCTGCTGAATCCGGATGCATTGCTCTTGCCATAGAAAGCACTCCTTCTGTATGTGCAAGTTCATTTGCAAAACCGTTCTGAGCAAATTCTCCTTTGATCGAATATCCCGGGCCGCCCATTCCGGTTCCGTCCGGGCATCCGCCCTGGATCATGAATCCATTAATAACACGGTGGAAGATCAGTCCGTCATAATACCCTTTTTTCACCAGGGAAACGAAATTATTTACTGTATTTGGTGCAACTTCCGGATACAGTTCTGCTTTCATAATATCTCCGTTTTCCATCTCAATTGTAACGATTGGATTTGCCATTCTATTTTCCCCTTTTCTTTCTTAATTTAACTACTTTTTTCAAAAAGCGCCGGCAAAAACCGACGCTTTCATTTTAGCGGATAAATCGTTATCCGTAAAGACTTCCATATGATTTTATGGATTATTCACTTTTTCCAAAATAAAATCCTTCAAAATTATACTTAAATACACGGTAAATGAATTTTTCATAATCCATCTTATATGTTGCGATCGCCTTATGATCCTCATCATATTCCGTAAACGTTCCTTTCAGTCCGGAATCTGTAAGCACGTTATCCCCAATATCCTGCGCACTGCTGACGTATCCGGAATATGGAACTTTAAATGAATCCACCAGTTCAAATGTTCCTTCATTTTCGTCTACCAGATATTTCGTAATATTTGGAATTCTTTCCGTCACTTCCGAACTGGTCTTAAGTCCGATGGAAGACCAGTCATAATCTGGTCTTGTCTCGCTGATTCCGATATTATTATTAAACATATACAGATAATATTGTCCATCCGCAAGGCTTTCATCCGTCTCATATGTAATTGTATGCTGACCGCCCTGGATTGTAAAATCGCCTTTTTTATTCAGCAGACAACTTATGTAGGATGTATCTTCCCAGAAATCCTTCTCACCGATCATGTAAGCGATCGACGGTTCATCATAAAGGTTGTCCACTTTAATGATCGTAGACGTCTCTCTGGAGCTTAACAGCACGGATCCATTTCCCATGTACTGGATCGTATTAATATGCATCCAGTCCAGCTCATCCGAGGAATTCTTCACACAGGTCTTCTTATAATCACCAAACAGGTCTCCCAGATCCAGTACCTCTGTCACTTCACCTGAATTCACATCCAGCTTCAACACGATATCCTCCACACTGTCCTGTGTGGTATCCGTTGCCAGGATCAGCATATTGCCATTTTCATCAAACACATAATCATGATGCAGACTGTAATCACCAAGATTATACACCTTTGTCACCTGTCCGAGACGGTTCACCTGTGCCATCCTCTTCTCAGAAATACTGTAATACATGAAGTTATCATCAAAAAGCAGTCTGTGGCTTCTGTAACCCAGAAGCGGCACCTCACCTCTTAGCACTCCGCTGTTATCATAATAATACATGAAATCCATAGAACTGCTGTCATTACCTAATATCACATATAGTCCGTCTTCCAGCTGATCCGCACTCTGTTTTATATCGGTATCAAGCTGTACCTTTTCCTCTCCGTACAGGCTTCCCATTTCGTATACGATTTCCTTTGTATTGGTAGACCCATCTTCGTTTGTCACATAAAAGGTAATTGTATTCTCCGTATCCGGGATCAGGCCAATCACCTGGAATTCATGTTCTGTCTGATATTCCTCATCCTGATATACATCTCTGCTGAAATCAGAAATGCTATCGTCTTTTACATGGATCGTGTAGGATACCTTTACCGCTGCATCCGTTTTAAAATATACATACAGTGACTGTGTATTGGTTCCGAATGGATTATATTCAATCAGCATATTGTTCAGATTATAATCCTGTGACTCTTTCTTTTTCTCTAATTTTTCCGCAACTTTTTTCTGTTCTTCCTCTTTATAGGTCAGCTTGATCTTTTCGTAGATCTTTTTCTGTTCTGTAGTCATTACATTTTTTTCGTTATCCGATTTCTTCTGTTCTTTTTTCCCATCTGATTCCGAAGTGGAAGTGTTCTCTGTTTTGGTTGTGTTATCTGCTTTTGTGCACGCTGTTATTCCCACCGCAAGTATCATAGCTAACATTCCTGCAGTCATGATTCGCTTTTTCACTTTTTCTGTCCCACCTTTTTTTTACTTTTTCACGATTATGAATAATTATAACTTAAACATGTGTAAAAAATATGAAATTTGGTCATTTTAATTCTTTTAATTCTTTTTCTGCTCTTTTATCTCATACACTACGATTCCACCCTTTTCTTCACACCCGGTTTTCCACAGATCTTTCAGGTTCAAACGGACTTTTTCCCCATAAGTAGCCACATCAATCCATGTTTCATGCTCCTCTTTTTCATATCCGACCACCAGAAACCAGTGCCAGATAAAATCTTTATATTTTTCAGTATTCAAATGACGGAGCATCAGATACGGAACCGGAAGTTCTTTATCAATCTGTCCGCATATAATACGTTCTGCCTCATCTACATCCCCTGTTCCGTCGAATTTTTCCATATGGATCTGATAATCTGTTCCACATCTTTTATTCACGTCTGAAATATATTTTTCCAATCCTCCGATGTACCACTCAGGCTTTTTCACCCCCTGAACTCTCGGCCGTATATACGGCTTCATAAGCTGGCTGAATTTTTTATAGGCTTCTTTATCTATCTGTTCCAGATCAAATGGATATAGTTCTTTCATTCCTTTGTATTTTGCGAGATAGATACAACTGTCGCAGGCCGTTGCTGCCCCGCATCCTCCGACATTCATAACAATATTGGTAAACCAGTCCTGATTTCCGCCAAATTCTCCATCAATCATAAAATAATCCAGTTCTTTTTTCATCTTTTATTCACCTGTCCTGTTTTCTTCTAACTGTTATTCTAACACAATTCTTCCCAAATACGAATATACAACACAAAAGCAGGAACTACAACTTCTCTGTAATTCCTGCTCCATATAGATATTTTTATTATTTCATAAATTTTATTGATTATAAGCTTCTGGACATCTCTTCGCAGACTTTCATTGCTTCGATGATAGAACTTCTGAATCCAAGTTCTTCTAATGTACGAACAGCTTCAATTGTTGTTCCTGCCGGTGAGCAAACCATGTCTTTTAATTCTCCAGGATGTTTTCCTGTATCCAGAACCATCTTTGCGCTTCCGAGAACTGCCTGTGCTGCAAACTGATATGCCTGTTTTCTAGGCATTCCTCCAGAAACTGCTGCGTCTGCCATAGCTTCAATCAGCATGAATACATATGCCGGCGAGCTTCCGCTTACTGCTGTCACAGCATCCATCAGACGCTCCGGAACGATCTCTGCACGGCTGAAGCTTTCCAGAAGACTCTTTACATATGCGATCTCATCTTCTGTAAGGTGCTCATTCGGGCAAACGGCTGTCATACCTTCTCCAACCATAGCCGGTGTGTTAGGCATTGTACGGACAATCTTTACTTCTTTTCCAAACTGTTCTGCAAGCCATGCAAGTGTCTTACCAGGTGCAATTGTAATGATAATCTGGTTGTCTGTTACTACATCTTTGATATCTGCAATTACGCTTGCATAGAACTGAGGTTTTACAGAGAGGATAATTGTCTCTGCTTTTGAAGCAACTTCTTTATTATCTGCTGTTACATTGATTCCATATTCTTTCTGCGCTCTTTCTCTTCCAGGTGCAAAAAGATCTGCTCCGATGATCTCTTCTGCCGGAATTACATTATTCTTAATAATTCCACCCATGATTGCTGATGCCATGTTACCTGTACCAATAAATCCTAATTTCATCCTTAATTACCTTCCTTTTCCAATATGATATTGTCTTATTAATTGTTCCAGCGCATGAATGATGATTTATGATTTGTAATGGATATTCTTCATGTGCTATTTGTATACGTTTTTTTAATTTGTATACAAATCATTTCTACTGTGACTATAACACTCCTTTTCAAAAAAGTCAACACATAACCTTGAATTTTCTTTAAAAACACGTTATAATTTGTATACAAATATAAAAGATGTATACTTTTATCTTCACATCCATTTTTTCTGGGACGTATACCAAAAGGGGGAATCCGACATGGCAGAAAAGAGTCCGTCTCTTGCCACACAGGCTTATGAGACAATCAAAGAAAATATTATGAATCTTACCTATCCTCCGGGCATGGTTCTCACCGAAGCCATGCTCACCAAAGAACTGGGGATGAGCCGCAGCCCGGTCCGTACTGCGATCCAGATGCTGCAGGTCGAAGGGCTGATTGTTTCTGATTATTATAAATCTATGACTGTGAAAGAAATTACAGAGAAAGATATCAATGAAATCTATCAGTTAAGGGAATTAATAGAGGGTCCGGCTTTCCGCCTTATCTTTACATCAGGCCGGTATGAAGAATATTCTTACCGCATAGAGGAAAAGATTGTACGCATGTGTGCAGTTGCCAGTGATCTGTATGAATGGGAGATTGCAGATACCGCAATGCATATGGAGATTATCAGTATTCTGGATAATGAACGGATCAACCGGATCTATGAAAATAATCTGTCTGAACTCATCCGTATCGGACAATATTCCATCCGTAACGGAATGAGAATTCCAAAGACAAATGAAAATCTCAAGAAAATGGTTGCATATATGCGGAAAGGAAATTATGAAAAGTCGTTTGAAATACTGAAAAATGATCATTTCGGTACCGGACGCAACACTGCTTTGAAAATGCATTGATCTACAGAACAAGAACCTGCCATTGGCAGGTTCTGTGTATTTATTATCGTTTTATCTTTTAAAATGTTCCAGCATGACCGGCATACATTTTTTCGAATACTCTCTCAGTGAATACTCTCCCTTATTCAGACACCAGTCCGAAACCAACGCCCTTTCGCACATGGAATAATATCTGACCAAATCGCTCACCGAGACTTCATCCGATATCTCGCCACGCTTCTGTCCTTCATCGATCACACTACTGATCAGCTTATAATATGTCCGGTTCTGATCCAGCAATGATCTGTGTCCCTGTGCCACAAGCTGTGTAGAATACAGAGATGCCAGAAGATCAATGTTGATCTTTTCTTCTATCATAGAATGTGCTTCATAATTCAGATACAGTAACTTATCATAACTGTTCATATCCGGATCCATTTTCTCTTTCAATATTTCATAATTATCATCCAGAATCATAGACAATGTATTCAAAAGCTCGTCCTTTGTATTAAAGTAATAATAGAAGGAACCCTTGGATGTTCCGGACAGATCAATGATATCATCCACCGTTGTTCCATTATATCCTTTTTCATAGAACAGCTGCCACGCCGCAGCTACAATTCTTCCTTTTACGCTCTTTTGATTTTCAGTTTCTATCGTCATTTTTCTTCTCCTTGTCCACCCTCATCTTGAATACTTCCAGTATAACATATGTATCTTTCAAGTGTATATACCGAATCACTTTTCCCGTCCTGTAAACTTAATATTTCACTTCAAAACTGCTTTCTGTTTCTGTTTCCTTCTCTTCTGTATCGATCCAGTCGATCTGGATAAACTGATTCCTGTTCAGTCCTTTCATCAGTTCGAAAATCATTGCTTCTCTTCCCTGTACTTCCATCACTACGGTTCCGTCATATTCATTTTTCACCCATCCGGTCAGATTCATTGATCTTGCCAGATATTTGGCAGTATAACGAAAACCTACTCCCTGCACTCTTCCGTGAAATATCATGTGTTTTCTTACATCAGCCATCTCATCTTCTCCTAAACTATTAGAAACACGCTCTGCGAGTTTCTCAGGTTATCGCGACAGTCGCCAAGGTCTCGTGCAAGCACAGACTTTTGCTCGTTGTTCGCGTAAATAAGAATCAGGGTACTGCTTTTGCACAACACCCTGGATATCTTCTGCTATATAATCTGTCTTTATGATTCATTCCTGTTCAAAAATCTTATTCACCAGTCTGGTATATTCTTCATAAGCCTCTACACCTTCAAACGACTCCTTCAATGCATCCCGGATCCCAATATAATACCAGCCGATAATCCCTTTGTCCTTCATCCTGAAACGGTTCCACAATTCTTCTCCGTATACCGGATAATCTCTGTCAATATCCCTCATATTCGAAAGTTTGTCTGCAAGTCCTACCATCTGCACTTCTTTTGGTGCAGTACGGATATGCTCAATCGTTGCTGATTTCCGTTCCATCCATGTCTTGGATTTGTCTTCGCTTTCCTGTGCCACAATTCCTGCTACCCGTTCTGAAAATTCTTCTGCCAGAAGCTCTCTTGATACTCCTGCACAATCTTCTATTGTATCATGAAGAACCGCTGCACTGATGATCTCCTCGTCCTTCGTCATCGTTGAGACAATATCTCCCACTTCGATCGGATGCACAATATATGGCCTGCTTGTCCCTTTCCTGAACTGTCCTGCATGTGCTCTCGTGGCAAATTCAATTGCCTTATTAATCATAATGGTACCTCTCTTTTATCACGTCTGGCTTTTGGAACCGATCTTCTACGGTCCGACTGGTTATTGTTATATAAATAATATCACCTAACACTTTAAATGACAATGATTTCAGTATATAATAGAAGAAAAGTTAATTGATCAGGGGAGAAAAATTATGGAACAAAAGACTATTTTAATCACAGGGGCTTCCCGGGGTATCGGGAAAAGCATTGCTTTACGATTTGCATCGCGCGGATATCACACATTTTTAAATTGTTCTTCTTCTGTAGATGAACTGAAAAAGCTCCGCGCCTATATCCGCAAAAAATACCACACACCTTGCACGATCGTTGTCGGGGATGTCGGCAATCCTGACCATGTAAGAGCCATATATAACCGTATCTATCATGACTGTTCACACCTTGATGTTCTTGTGAACAATGCCGGAATTTCTCATATCAATCTCTTATCCGATATGACAGATGAAGACTGGAATCATATTATTCAGACCAATCTTTCTTCTGTATTTTATTGTTGCCGGCAGGCCATCCCTCCGATGGTATCAAAGCGTTCCGGTAAGATCATCAACATTTCTTCAATGTGGGGGCTCTCGGGTGCTTCCTGCGAAGTTGCATACTCCGCATCCAAATCCGGTATCAACGGATTCACAAAAGCTCTGGCGAAAGAACTCGCACCAAGTAATGTCCAGGTGAATGCAATTGCATGCGGTGTCATCGATACTTCTATGAACGATCAGCTCACACCGGAAGAACGAAAAGCCCTGGAAGATGAAATTCCTGCCGGACGTTACGGAACTCCTAAGGAAATTGCCCAGATGGTATGGAATATTGTACATGCTCCGGAATATATGACCGGACAGATCATCGGGGTTGACGGAGGCTTTTTATAAAACTCTTTATCTTTTTAAATATGTGGAGCTGCCGCAAAAACAGATTGTTTATCTACTTTTGCGGCAGCTCCATATATTTTCCATATGATTATAACACTGTCGGATTACTCTATATCAAGTTCTACCGGACAATGATCCGATCCCATGATCTCCGTGTGAATGACGGCATCTTTCAAACGTGGCTGCAGGCTCTCTGATACACAGAAATAATCAATACGCCACCCTGCATTCTTCTTTCTTGCACTGAATCTGTAGGACCACCATGAGTATATTCCTTCCTTTTCCGGATAGAAGTAGCGGAACGTATCAATAAATCCCGCATTTAAAAGATCTGTAAATTTCCCACGTTCTTCATCTGTGAATCCTGCATTTTTACGGTTTGTCTTTGGGTTCTTCAAGTCTATTTCTTTGTGTGCTACATTTAAATCCCCACAAAAAATGACCGGTTTCTTCTTTTCCAATTCTTTTAGATAAGTAAGGAATGCATCTTCCCACCGCATTCTGTAATCCAGTCTTGCAAGCTCACTCTGTGAATTCGGTGTATACACGGTAATGAAATAGAATTCCTCAAATTCCAGCGTGATCACCCGGCCCTCTTTGTCATGTTCTTCGATTCCCAGACCATAACTTACTGATACCGGTTCTTTCTTTGTAAAAATCCCGGTACCCGAATATCCCTTCTTCTCTGCATAATTCCAATACTGATGATATCCGGGCATATCCAGTTCTAACTGTCCTGCCTGCATCTTTGATTCCTGAATACAGAAAATATCTGCATCTAATTCATTAAAAACATCCATAAATCCCTTCTGTACACACGCACGGATTCCATTGACGTTCCACGATATAAACTTCATATATTCCTCCCGGCTTTTTCCTGTCCTTTTTTGCGGACAGTACTTTTACTTTTTCTGACATATATCTCATCTGTTTTATTCTATTCTTAATAATATACTTTTCTTAAGAATAATCCCCTTGCCGGAGCCAGAAATCCTGCAAGGCTTCTGTCCTCTGCCGCAATTACGACCGGAAGCATGGACGCATCCCTCTTGCCTGCACCTATCTCCAGAAGCGTTCCCGTCAGGATTCTTACCATGTGATATAGGAAACCGGTACCATAATAAGTAATTCTTACCTTTTCCCCGCTCCTGACGATCTTAATATTCGTAATCTTCCGAACCGGATCTTTACATTCCTTGTCATCTGTAAAGCTGGTAAAGTTCTTCGGTCCGATCAGATATCTGGTCGCATCACGCATTGCTTCGATATCCAGTTTTTCTGGATAATGATAACAATATCTTCTTGAAAATACATCCGGCTTTTCACGGCAGTCGATGTAATATTCATATTTCTTACCTTTCGCACTTTTGCGCGCATGGAATCCATTCTTTGCCAGTTCTACTTTCACAATACGGATATCTTCCGGAAGATATCTGTTCAGCGAATCTTTCAGTTCTTTCGTATCGTACAACTTAGACAGTTTCACACTTGCGACCTGTCCACGCGCATGTACACCTGCATCTGTTCTTCCTGATCCATCTATATGCACACGGTATCCGACTAATTTACCAATACTCCACTCCAGAATATACTGTATCGTATTGTCTGTTGTGGCCTGTCTCTGCCATCCCTGATACCTGCTTCCGTCATAGGAAATAGTTAACTTATATGTTCTCATATTATTTCACCCAATCTATTCTAACAAGCTATTTTAAATACACATCTATTTATAACAAATCCGATCCTCTTTTGAAAAAGGGAGAAGCAAATACCTTTGCTTCTCCCATATATTTTATCACTTTATTACTTTATAAGCAATTCCTTCTTATTCCAATATTCAATATTCAGTTTAGCAGATTCTACATTTCCATTCCATATCGGATTTATTTTAATATCTTTTTTAATTCGTCCATAAATGTACTGACATCCTTAAATTCTCTGTAAACGGATGCAAAACGGACATATGCAACCTCATCCAGCGTTTTCAATTCATCCATAACGGCCTCACCGATCGCACTGCTCGGAATCTCTTTTCTTCCATGCTAAATACTTTTGTTTCTATTCTGTCGACAACTTTCTGGATATCTGCCGTTGCAACAGGTCGTTTATAACAGGCACGAACCACGCCGTTCTCTACTTTTCCGGCGGTCATACTGTTCTCTGGTATTGTCCTTCTTTATTACTGTCAGCGGAATTGTCTCTACTTTTTTCATATGTAGTAAAACGTTTCCCACATATATCAAGATTGAGCTGGCAAGCGCCCAGCTCGGCGCATGGGAGGCGGCAAACGCATGAGCGTAAAAGTCTTTATCGACGGTTCTTCCGGCACCACCGGTCTGCGCATTGCCGACCGTCTGGCCGCCCGGCCT
>ENA-OPYX01000958-OPYX01000958.1-human-gut-metagenome-genome-assembly--contig:-NODE-958-length-16316-cov-3.020075_pt1 | contig 16316 bp, 17 predicted proteins | sample MGYA00242639_ERZ504486 | MGnify/ENA primary metagenome ERZ504486 (study PRJEB26092, sample SAMD00036296) | human gut metagenome | host: Homo sapiens | study: EMG produced TPA metagenomics assembly of... | reverse complement strand
ACATTCTTCCTTGGTCTTTCCTGTAACCTTTAAACCATTGATGATACCAGCTAATACAACGATAGCTGTTCCGTGCTGGTCATCGTGGAATACAGGAATATCAAGAAGCTCTTTAATCGGCTTTCTATTTCAAAGCATCTTGGAGCCGATATATCTTCAAGATTAATGCCGCCAAATGCAGGTGCAATATTAACAACAGTCTTAATAATCTCCTCTGTATCCTGAGTATCAAGACAGATAGGAACTGCATTAACACCACCAAATGATTTGAATAACACAGCTTTACCCTCCATAACAGGCATAGCGGCGTGTGCACCGATATTTCCAAGACCGAGAACGGCACTTCCGTCAGATACAACAGCAATAGTGTTAGACTTTATTGTATATGTATAAGCGGCTTCTTTATCTTTGGCAATAACCTTACAAGGTTCTGCTACACCAGGAGTATATGCTAAGGCAAGGTCTTCCCTTGTTGTAATACTCATCTTAGGAGTTGTTTCAAATTTACCATTCCATTCTTTATGAAGCTGTAAAGCTTTTTCTGCATTAGTCATAAGATATATGTTCCTTTCATGAATAATATTATAGAATAATCATATAGACTATATAATAACACAAGCTGAAATTATCATCAATATAAGTCTTTTATTTTTGGGAAAAAATAATGTATAATAAATTACGAAATCTAAGATACATATTCGTATCGTTTCCCAGATTAATTTGTTATATATAGTTATTTTACAATTGATATTAGATTTAATCATAGTGTATATCCGGTATTTATGAGTAATAGCATTTTTATAATCAATAAATACTGGAATAAGTAAGGAGGTTTAGATGCGTGAGAAATTAGAAACACTTTCAGTAAGCGTATTAAGAGATTTTGCAAAAGATAAGAAGATAAAGAACATATCTGCTATGAGAAAGAGTGAGCTTATTGATGCTATTATTGCAGCAGAGGAAAATGAGAGTACTGTGGGATATACTGATAATGAGGCAACTGTTAATACTGTTACTGAACGGACAGTTAATAATTCTGAAACAGCTAATACTAATAATGAAGTAATAAATAATACCAATAATAATGAATCGGTGAATAATAATCACAGACAGCACCAGAACGAAAGATATGAGAAACGCCCATATCAGGAGCGTCAATATCAGGAACGTACATATCAGGAGCATACAGTTAATGAAGGTAAGGCTTCTTATGATGAAGCAAAAGAGCCAGAGATGGCGGATGGAATACTTGAAGTATTACAGGAAGGCTACGGATTTATAAGATGTGAGAATTTTCTTCCTGGCGAGAATGATGTGTATGTAGCACCATCACAGATAAGAAGATTTAACTTAAAGACAGGTGATATAATAAGAGGACCTAAGAAAGCCAAGACACAGGCTGAGAAGTTCTCCGCAATAATGTATGTTGAGTCTGTAAATGGACTTAATCCGGTTGTTGCACAGAGAAGAAAGGCGTTTGAAACGCTCACACCAATCTTTCCTAATGAAAGAATTCATCTTGAGAGGAATTCCAATACAATAGCGATGAGAATGGTTGATCTTATATCACCTATAGGCAAGGGGCAGCGTGGTATGATAGTATCACAGCCTAAGTCAGGTAAGACAACACTTCTTAAGCAGATTGCCAATGCGGTTACTAAGAACAACCCGGAAATGCACCTTATGATTCTCCTTATTGATGAAAGACCAGAGGAAGTTACAGATATTAAAGAGTCAATAACAGGTGATAACGTAGAGGTAATATATTCAACATTTGATGAACTTCCGGAAAGACACAAGAGAGTATCTGAGATGGTTATAGAAAGAGCTAAAAGACTTGTAGAACAGAAGCAGGACGTAATTATTCTTCTGGATAGTATTACAAGACTTGCAAGAGCCTATAATATGACAGTTCAGGCAAGTGGACGTACATTATCAGGTGGTCTTGACCCGGCGGCACTCCATATGCCTAAGAGATTTTTTGGTGCAGCACGTAATATGAGAGAAGGCGGAAGTCTTACAATACTTGCAACAGCACTTGTTGAAACAGGAAGTAAAATGGATGACGTAGTATTTGAGGAATTCAAGGGAACAGGTAATATGGAACTTGTACTTGACAGAAAGTTATCCGAGAAGAGAGTATTCCCGGCAATAGACATAGCCAAGTCGGGTACAAGAAGAGAAGACCTTCTTCTTGATAAGGAAGAACTTGAGGCAGTAGACATAATGAGGAAGGCCCTTAACAGCCTTAAGACAGATGAAGCTGCAGAAAGAATACTTGACCTGTTCACCAAGACAAGAAATAATGATGAATTCGTAAAGACAATCATCAAGAACCGTTATGTATAAAAATATTATATATAAAATATAAAAGCTGCGTTTGTTAATTCGTATTAATATATGGAATATATGGAAGTTAAAAAATTAGTAAGTTTTTTGTAAGTTTTTAAAATTAGTACTTGCATTACATATATGTGTATGATACAATAACAAAGCTGTTTATCAAAATGATAAAAAGAAATAAGGATAAATCATATAAAGATATTGTAAAGAGGTGAAAGTAATGAGAGAAGGAATACATCCAGCATACTATCAGGCAAAGGTTGTTTGTAACTGTGGTAACGAATTCGTAACAGGTTCTACAAAGGAAGAAATTCACGTAGAAATTTGCTCAAAGTGCCATCCATTCTATACAGGACAGCAGAAGGCTACATCAGCTCGTGGACGTATTGATAAGTTCAACAGAAAGTATGGTGTTAATAACTAGTTATGAACATAAAGTTGAGGTTGTCAAGACCTCAACTTTTTTTTGGCGCGAGTAACGATGAGAATAGGAATATATAATGCTGTGAATCCTGCTTGCAGGAATTCACGGTATTATATATTTCTATTCGAGGAGCACCGCGACAGTGACAGAAGCTTCAGCTTCTGGAACGGCATCGTTACGAGTTAGCCACAACGTAAACCGATCACCTACCGCTATAACAGCCCCAAAGCTCTATAGCGAAGCGCCTAGAGCTTGTCCGACAGGTCAATGAACAGGCACTCTACAGCAAAGCGCCTAGAGCTTGTCCGACAGGTCAATGAACAGGTGCTCTACAGCGAAGCGCCTAGAGCCCGTCCGTATATCTAAGCCCGTCCGGTTTACACACATTGTCCGCTAACCTCACCAATATTCCATCAAACAAATTGGAGGTCCAAACTATGAAACCATCAGGTATAGGTGGTCAGGCAGTCATCGAGGGGATTATGATGCGCAATAAAGACAAATACTCTATTGCCGTAAGAAAGCCTGACAATGAAATCGAAGTTACCGTTAGAGAAAGTAAGGTTCTTACTGAAAAACATAAATGGATGAGTTACCCTGTAATAAGAGGTGTAGTAAGTTTCATAGACTCACTCATAACAGGAATATCAACAATCAACTACTCAGCATCATTTTATGATGATCCAGATGAGCAGAAGAAGACCAAGGCTGATGAAATCGGCAAATCAATATTCAAAGACAAGTTTGAATCAGTACTTATGGCACTTACAGTTATAGTGTCAGTATTTCTTGCAGTTGGTTTATTTATGCTTCTGCCATACTATGTATCAAGACTTGTTAAAGGATACGTTGCTTCAAAGACACTTCTTAATCTTATAGAAGGCCTAGTCAGAGTTGCAATATTCATACTATATCTTGTTCTTATATCATTGATGAAAGATATTAAAAGGACATTTATGTATCATGGTGCTGAACACAAATGTATCAACTGCATTGAGAATGGTGCAAGGCTTACAGTAGAAAATGTTATGAACAGTTCAAGATACCATAAAAGATGTGGAACAAGCTTTTATTTATAGTAATGTTTATAAGTGTTGTATTCTTCATTTTCATAAGAGTTGATAATACAGCACTACAGATTGTTATAAGACTGCTTTTAGTTCCTGTAATTGCAGGCGTATCTTATGAATTTATAAGATGGGGCAGGACGTAATGATAATGGGTTTACAGTTGCTTTAAGCAGACCGGGAATGTGGCTTCAGAAGCTCACAACAAGAGAACCTGATGAGGATATGGTAGAAGTTGCCATAAAGGCAGTGAGGAAGTATTTGACTGGGAAGCATTTTTGAAGGAATATTATCAGACTTCACTTGATATGGAAGCTGATATTAAGGCGGCAGAAGCCAAGCTTGCCCTGACAGGTGAATTAATACATAAGCCTAAGAAGACAAGAAAGATTGATGCCAGGGAAGTTGCTATGGCAGAAACTTTGAAATCTGTTGAAAGTAAGTCACTTGCAGGTTCGGATAAAGATAGTTCTAAGTCAGATACAGAAAATGGTAATTCTGACACATTAAATTCAGATACAGATGTTGTGAAGACTGATACAACTGATACAGGCAATGTTGAAGCTGAGCCAGACACAGTAAATGCTGTTGATGACACAGACAATGGCAATTCAGATGAGGATAATGCTAAGTCAGACGGTGAGGCATTACAGGAAAATGCAGAGTCAGATGATAAAGCACAAGAAAGCACAGAAGCTGATAATGAAACGTCACAGGAAAATGCCGATGATGATTTACCTGAGGGCTTTGAGATAGAAGACCACTACGAAACTGTTGAAAAAATCAAGACAGAAACTGGAAGCAAATATGCTTTTACAACAGAAAACGTTCAGGAAGATATTGACGAGTCTGAGAATATGTCTGTTGAAGAAGTAGAAGCAGCTTTCGAGATAGAAGAGACAGAACAGGAAGAAGAAAATATCAGTGCTGACGAAGTGCCATTATTTAAGCAGAGAGATAGAGAATAAGGTAGATATATGCAGTTAGATAATGTTAAGACTTTAAGGGATGCTGTTAATTATGGAAAACAGTTTCTTGAGGATTTCGGTATAGAAAATGCCCAGTATGATGCAACCGAGCTGCTATTGCTTGTGATGGGCATTAGTAGAACACAATATCTTATTAATTCAATGGATAAGATAGATAGTGGAAAGCTTGCAGAATACGCAGAACTTATTAATAAAAGGGCAGAGCATATTCCTTTACAGCACATTACCGGAATTGTGAATTTCTATGGCAGGGAATATAAGGTTAATGCCAATGTGCTTATTCCAAGGCAGGATACAGAAATTCTTGTAGAAGAAGTTATGAAGCTGACTAACTCTGAAAGCCGTGTGCTTGATATGTGTACAGGTTCAGGCTGTATAATTATATCACTTGCTGCATCAGGGCATACTTCTGAAAATGGAGCTGTTGCCATAGATATATCAGATGATGCACTAAAAGTAGCTGACTATAATAAAAAGTATAATAATGCAGATTATATTAAGCTTATAAAGAGTGATATGTTTAGTTCTTCGGAATGTGAGCAATATAAAAATGAGGATAACAGATTTGATGTTATAGTATCTAATCCACCATATATACCTACTAAAGATATAGATGAATTATCAGAGGAAGTAAGGCTGCACGACCCTGTGCTTGCACTAGATGGTGATACGGACGGTCTTAAATTCTACAAGGCGATAACTAAACAGTCTGTAAATTATTTAAAAGAAAATGGATATTTATGTTATGAAATAGGTTATAATCAGGCAGAAGATGTCCGTAATATAATGGAACAGTGCGGCTATTCTGGCATTAAGGTTATAAAAGATCTTGCAGGACTTGACAGAGTTGTAATTGGCAGGCTTAATAATATTAATTAATACCGTTAAACGGAGAAATGGAGAAATACAGCAATGAGTATGTTTGACAGATTAGAAGATACATTACGCCGTTATGAAGATGTAACAGCGGAACTTGGCAATCCGGATATTGTAACTGATCAGGACAAGTTCAGAAAATATATGAAAGAACAGAGCAATCTTGCACCTATCGTTGAAGCTTACACAGAATATAAGGCAAGCAAGCAGAATATAGAGGACAGTCTTCAGATGATAAGTGAAGAAAGTGATGAGGAACTTTTAGAGATGGCAAGAGAAGAGCTTGCTGACTCTAAGAAGAAGGTTGAAGAATTAGAGAAGAAGCTTAAAATATTACTTCTTCCTAAAGATCCTAATGATGATAAAGATATCGTGGTTGAAATCAGAGCTGGTGCAGGTGGAGAAGAAGCAGCACTTTTTGCCGCAGAACTTTTCCGTATGTACTCACACTATGCAGATACTAAGGGCTGGAAGATAGAAGTAGTTAATGCTGATGAAACTGGTATCGGCGGTATGAAGGAAGTAGAATTTATGGTTAAGGGACAGGGTGCATACTCTGTTATGAAGTACGAAAGTGGTGTACACAGAGTACAGAGAGTTCCTGTAACAGAATCTAACGGAAGAATTCAGACTTCGACAGCTTCTGTAGCAGTTATGCCAGAGGCAGAGGAAGTTGATATCCAGATAGATGATAAGGATATCCGTATTGATGTTATGCGTGCCTCAGGTAATGGTGGACAGTGTGTCAACACAACTGACTCAGCAGTCCGTCTTACTCATTATCCTACAGGTATAGTTATCTACTCACAGACAGAAAAGTCACAGATACAGAACAAAGAAAAGGCTTTCGCACTCTTAAGGGCTAAGTTATATGACCTTGAAACACAGAAAGCACACGATGCAGAAGCAGATGCAAGAAGAAGCCAGATAGGTACTGGAGACAGAGCTGAGAAGATAAGAACTTACAACTTCCCACAGGGACGTGTAACAGACCATAGAATAGGTCTTACACTTTATAAGCTTGATAAGATTATGAATGGTGATATTCAGGAAATTATCGATGCCTGCATAGCAGCCGACCAGGCGGCTAAGCTTGCTAAGATGGGTGAGGAATAAAATATATAATAACAAGTTGTAATATATGCAGTAATTGCAGTTGTGTCTATGGGTGTAATCGTGTTTGTAAAAAGACGTAAGACAGCTTAATTGAAACACATCTATTCACATATGTATGAATATATATTTATAAATGTATATCAGACCAGTAAATTCTTAGTAGTTTACTGGTCTTTTTTATATTTAATAAAAAGTAATCATTTTAAAAGGCAGACTCTATTGTAGCTAGTGGAAAGAATACATAGCATAATGTCAGACCTTTTTGCATTATTATATATTAATTATTGTATATTAAATGAGACTTATCGTACAAAGTGGCTATATTAAATAATTACAATATTAGCACAATCCATATCTTCGCCAAGATTGTATACACGACCGCTTGTTATGCCGACTACAGTAGGGCGCAGTATATAGCTGTTGTTGTTGCTTACAACCTTGGCTTTCTCGCCATTGCTTAATTCCACGATTGAGTCAACAGGGTACAGAATAATACTCTCAAGAAAGCTTTTCATAGCCTTGATGTCAAGCTCCTCTGTCATAGACATAATAAGCTCGATTGCATCTTTCTGGGAAAATGCTTTCTTGTAAGGACGTTCTGTGACAAGTGCATCATATATATCGGCAACTGCAAGTATTCTTGCATAAGGAGTTATTCTTGGAGCGTCAAATCCAAGAGGGTATCCATTGCCGTTAATCTTTTCATGGTGCTGTAGGACAGCCATACATATATCGTTATTAAATTCATTACGTTCCTGTAACATATGGTATCCAAATACAGAGTGCTGTTTCATAACAGCGAATTCTTCATCTGTAAGTCTGGCAGGTTTGTTAAGTATTGAAGCTGGTACTTTAGTCTTTCCGATATCGTGTAGAAGTCCGGATACACCAAGCTCATATATCTGCTTATCAGGCAGACACTGTTGTTTGCCGATAATCATAGCCATAGTTGCCACGTCAACACTGTGCTTGAAAGTGTATTCATCACTTGTCTTGAGTGTGCTTATATCAATTGCTATTGCATTGTTGGCATTAATAGCGTCCATCAGGTTAGAAGCGATGCTGTCAGCAGTGTCTGAGAGTTTTTTCAGATTCTGTGTTAGCATATATGTATTGAATTCCTTCAGCGACACGGTTCTGACACTGTCAGAAAGCTTTACCTTGGCAGGGTCATCTTTGTGGAGTCGTTCAATATGTTTCTTAGCCTCAGGAGTTATCATCTGCTCGATATTATCAGGTTCAGGCTCACCCTCCTGTATGTATACGTTCATAATGCCCATTCGTAAAAGAGAGTCAATTACATAATCGTCAAGAATAGAACCTCTCATAACGAGGTTTCGTCCTGTACGGTCCAGAATTGTCTGGTCAAGCTTCATTCCTGGTTTAAGCTGCCTGGTTCTCATAAAATGTCTAGTAATCATATTACTCCCCAATTCCTAATATAAATACTTAATTAAATGTCAAATCTTAGCTTAATATGAGTTTATTATACTATAGAATACCTGCTTTTTCTATAGAAGCAGTTCATTAAATTTCCACAAATTTTCCATTATTCAATCACAAATTTTAGTTAACATATGTTCAAACAAAAATATCTAAGTAAAAACAAACAATTTTTACATAGAAACGGAGGATTACAATGAGAAAAAAGATTAGTGCAAAAATACTTGTGCTTGTTGGCGTATTGTTCGCGGCAGGTGCGGCAGGAATAATAATGGGAATGATACTTATTAACAGTATGAATGATAAGAGCCAGAATATATCCAATGAGTGTATGCAGGCAGTAACATTGATGGCAGATACACAGACATCAATTGAAAAGGTGCAGAAATATGCCAACAGCTCGGCAGCATTCAGAATGCAGAGCCGTGTTAATGGCGGCAGTAATAACAATACAGCAGGCAGTAACAGTGATAATAGTGGAAATAATATAACTGATAACAACAGTAATAATGCTGGTGGCAACACACAGCCAGCAGGAGCTGCTGATAACAGTGCAGGACAGTCGGGAACAGATACAGCAAAGCAGGGTATGGCACAACAGTCAGGTGATACTAAGGATAATGCTACAGATATGCAGGAAAATATGGAGAATGTAATTCAGACATTGACAGATACATTTGATGAGCTTGAAGCCGTAATTAATAAGTTCGGCAATGCAGAGGTTCTTGAAGGACTTAGTGAATATAAAGAAGTATATGATGAATACAGCAGTAAAATCCAGTCAATCTTAAGTGGTGACAGTTCAAGTATGGATGATTTCTTTGAGCTTACAGCTGAAGGTAATGATGGCATAACAACTAAGCTTGAAAATGCGGCAGATAACCTTAACGCTTTAATAAGTGCACAGGTAAGCAGTGCCTCAGATGAACTTAACAGCCAGTATTCTTTATCAGTAAAAGCATTTTCTGCAATACTTGTAGTTATGATTATTATGGGTGTGGCAATTACTTTAATGATATTTGCAATTATAAGACCTCTAAAGTCAGCAAGCAGCCAGCTTAATAATATGATAGAAGATATTGAGGATAATAATGGCAACCTTACAGCAAGAATTAATGTTATGTCGGATGATGAAATTGGCATATTGGTAGACGGAATTAATATATTTATTGAGAAGTTACAGCTCATAATGAAGGATATTAATGTACAGTCTGAGGTGCTTAGGACATCATCAGATAATATGAACTTACAGGTGGCAGATGTTAATAACAATGCTAATGAGGTATCAGCGGCAATGCAGCAGATGGCGGCTTCTATGCAGGAAGTGTCTGCAACAGTAGAACAGATTAATGCAGGTGCAGATAATATATTTGAGGCAATTGTCAATGTCAATGAGCAGATAGAACAGGGCAATAAGATAACTGGTGATATACAGAACAAATCCGTTAAATATATGCAGGATACTAATCGTGGCAGGGAAGCAGCTAATGCTATGGTACAGAATATAAGAGAAGGACTTACAGGTTCTATTGAGAACAGCCGTCAGGTTGAAAGAATACAGCAGCTTACTGATGATATTTTAAATATATCATCACAGACTAATATGCTTGCACTTAATGCAAGCATAGAGGCGGCAAGAGCCGGAGAGGCAGGAAAGGGATTTGCGGTTGTTGCAGAGCAGATAAAGAAATCTTGCTGATGAGAGCAGAAATATAGCTAATAATATTCAGGAGATAAGTCTTATTGTCACAGAAAGCGTATCAGCACTTACAGGCGATTCACAGCGACTTATAGATTATGTTGATGAAAGCATACTTGCAGATTATGAAAAAATTTAGCGGCATTACCAATGATTATAGAAATGATGCTTCAAGAGTTAATGATATATTAAAGAATTTTGCAGAAAATGCCAGAACTTTAAAGAACACAATGGCAGAGATGAATTCAGGAATTAGTGATATTTCAACTACAATAGATGAAAGTACTAAGGGTATTAATGAAGCGGCTGATGGTGTGAGCGGAATTGTCAATTCTATAGATGATATAGAAAAAGAGGCAGAGAATAATATTATTATAGGACAGAAGCTTCAGGGTTATGTCCAGGTATTTAAGAAATTCTAATATATAAATTTAATATATAGCAGCTTCACACTATACTTAATCTTCCAAATGTAATATAATAGTTTAGATTAAGATAATTTAACTATATATTATGTTTGGAGGATTTTTATTTTGAAAAAGTCTAATGCAACAGCATTATTGCCGGTTTTAGTATTTCTGGTGCTATACCTTGGACTTGGCATTATATTTGAATATATATGTAAGATACCAATGGGATTTTATAACATACCTATTATTGTAGCATTTCTTGCGGCAATACTTGTAGCGTGTATACAGAACAGAGATGTATCTTTTGATGAAAAGTTACAGATTATGGCAGGCGGGCTTGCTGATAAGAATATTATAACTATGCTTCTTATATTCCTGACAGCAGGTGTGTTTGTAGGTGTTGTTGGAAGAAGCAGTGCAGAAAGTGTGGCATATTTTATGCTTAATCTTATACCAGCTAAGTTTGCAGTTGCAGTGCTTTTTATTGTTGCATGTTTTGTGTCAACAGCGATGGGTACATCAGTTGGGACGATAACGCTTATAACACCGATTGCGGCTGCGGTATCAGAGGCTTCTGGATTTAATATGGCACTATGTGTTGCATCTGTTATGGGCGGTGCGATGTTTGGTGATAACCTATCATTTATATCAGATACAACAATTGCGGCGTGCAATGGACAGGATTGTGCTATGAGAGACAAGTTCAGGGAGAACTTCTGGATTGCATTTCCGGCAGCGGTTGTCACACTTGTAATTATACTTATACTTTCATTTGGAACAGATATTTCAGGAAGAGTAACACACGAGTATAATCTTGTTCAGGTAATACCATATGTATTCGTGCTTATTGGTGGAATAGCAGGAATAAATGTATTCGTTGTGCTGCTGATAGGAATTGTAACAGGAACATTTATTATGCTTGTGACAGGTCATATTGGTGTATTTGAATTAATAACAAGTATGGGTTCGGGCGTATCTGGAATGTTTGAAACCTGTATGGTTGCCATTCTTGTGTCTGCTATGTGTGCCTTAATAAGGGAATATGGCGGATTTACGGCACTTCTAGGCTGGGTTAAAAGAACCTTTAAAGGAAAGAAAGGCGGACAGCTTGGTATGGGGCTTCTGGTCGGGGCTATGGATATTGCAACAGCGAATAATACAGTAGCGATAGTTATGGCTAATCCAATCGCTAAGGAGATGGCAGCAGATTATGGAATATCCAATAGAAAAGCAGCTTCGCTTCTTGATACATTTTCGTGTGTATTTCAGGGGATTATTCCTTATGGAGCACAGATGCTTGTTGCTATATCAGCGGTTAATGAGCTTGGTTATGAGATGTCAGCATTTCAGATACTTCCGGTTCTTTTCTATCCGATGATGCTTCTTATAAGCTCGCTTATATGGATATTTATAATTCCTGCAGACAGATAAACTTAACTGGTAACTTTTAACTTCACGCCAATTAATATGGAGGATTTTCTCATGGCTAAAGACACTAAGGATGGTAACAATTTAAACGAAAAAAGCTATGTTAATAAAAAGTTGCTGCAGTGCTACTTGATTATATCAATGGTACTTTTGGCGGCATATATAATGGAACTTGTTAAGGGAAATAGAACGGCAGGATATGTGTTTGTATTTTCGATTATTCTTATTGTGCCGGTTATTATGGCAGCATTCGCATATAAGAAAAATGCTGAGAGTAAAATAGTCAGGTCAATTACGGCAATAGGCTATGGAATATTATATGCCTTTGTATTATGGACATCAGTAAGTATTCTTTCATTTACTTATGCAATTCCTATGATAATTGCAATATCTATGTTTGCAGATAAAAAGTATACCTTAAAGGTTGGTATTGCAAGTGCACTTATTAATATTGTATATATTATTATCCAATATGTTAATGTTGGAATAACAAGCAGTGATATGGTTGATTATGAAATACAGATTGCATTTATGACACTTGTTGTAGCATTTTCTTATATTACAACAGATGTACTTGGACATATATCAGCTTATAAGCTTGAGACAATTGAAGCAGAGAAGGCTAAGACTGATGATATGCTTGATAAGATAATCAAAGCTAATGATAACCTCTGCAAAGAGATTGACAATATCAATGATGAGTCAAAGAATATGCAGGAACAGGCGGAAGGAGGCCAGCTTGCAGTATCACAGATGGTATCAGGTGCTAATGAGCTTGCAGGAACAGTGCAGAACCAGCTTGAGATGACAGAGAGTATTGGGGAGCTTACAGAGAATGCAAGAACGATTATTGAGGATATCAAGAAGCAGTTCGATACAACAACAGATATTACTAAGACAGGCAATATCAATATGGAACAGCTTGAAAATGTATCAAAGAACAGCAGTGATACTGGCAGTGATGTAAGTGGTGCTATGAATGAGCTTACAGCTAAGACAGAAGAAGCTAAAGTGATTCTTGGAATGATTAACGGAATTACAAGACAGACAGCACTCCTTGCACTTAATGCAAGCATAGAAGCTGCGAGAGCAGGTGAGGCAGGAGCAGGTTTTGCAGTAGTTGCACAGCAGATTAAGCAGCTTGCAGAGGAGACACAAAAGTCAACAGAGGAGATAGAGAATATTATCGTAGCACTGGCAGAGCAGGCTGAGAAAAGCTGGGTTTAGTGTTAATAATCTTCTTTCGGCCAATGAGAACCAGATGGAATTAGTGAACCAGTCAAAGAAATCATTTGATGCGATAAGAGATGACATAAGGGATATTCAGGTAAAGATAGACGAAGAATACAATTATATGGATAATATCACAACAAGCAACAATGAGATTACACAGCAGATAGAAAGCCTTAGTGCATTCAGTGAAGAGCTTCTTGCCAACACAGAGAATACACAGGAACTCAGTAATAAGACTATTAATGGAAGCAGGAATATTAATAATCTTTTAGATGATGTAATGAAAGAAGTCAGCATTTTGCAGATGATAATAGACAGTAAAGACGAATAGAGAATAGTACTGTAACGCTGAGTTAAGTTGCAGGAAGGAACGAGGAGTAAAATGTCAAAGAACAATATTATACTTATAGGTATGCCGGGAAGCGGTAAAAGCACACTTGGAGTTGTACTTGCCAAGAAGATAGGATATTCATTTATAGACTCTGATATTGTGATTCAGGATACATATAAAAAGACGCTTGAGCAGCTTATAGAAGAAAATGGCGATACTGGCTTTATTAAGATTGAGAATGATGTGAATTGTTTAATATCTCCAGAGCATACAATTATAGCAACAGGTGGAAGTGCTGTATATGGAGATGAGGCTATGGAGCATTTTAAGCAGATAGGAACAGTTATATATTTAAAAGTTTCAGAAAAAGAGCTTGAGAGCAGATTAGGGAGCCTTAAAGAAAGAGGTGTTGTATCCAACGGCAAGTCTACAGTAGAAGAAATCTTTGAGGACAGAAAAAGGCTCTATGAGAAATATGCAGATATAACAATTGTTCAGGAGGGCCGTGATATAAGAATGATTGTTGAGGATATGTATAAGAAGCTTACAAAGCTGATATAAAAGTGAGAAATAATTGCAATAATTATAAAACTATAGAAAAATATCTCCTTTTGTGGTACTATTAAAGATAGTAACGTAACATACGGAGGAGGTATTTTTTTTAATGCAGGATAAATATAAATTACACAGATGTGAGTGAAAGAAACAGAAGAATGAATAGGTTCTATATAGTGGCGACTTCTCTACTTGGTTTGATGTTTCTTTTTTATCTGTGGATGAAGCAGTTTAATCACAATATTCCATCAGTAGTTGTGTATTGTAACACAGCACTTATTGCTGTATTTGCAGCTGTTAATGTCATAGTTTACAGAAAGAATACAGCGACAAGATATTTAAAGGTTATGTCAACTATTGAGATTGGAATAGAATATCTGTTAATTGGTGTGCAGACAGATGCAAGCTTTATCAGTTATGCTATTCTTGGAATATTTATACTTCAGATTCCTTATTATGAGAAGAAGTCGTTGAAAAGAACTGCGGCAGGAATGTTGATTTTATACATAATTGTAACTGCTGTGCAGGCTTCAAAGGGAATATATGGACAGGACGTTAATGCAGTATGTTCAATATTTATGATAGTGCTTATAGGTGTTGTTATATTGGAAGTTGGTAAATTAACAATTCTGTTTAATGATGATGCTGTTAATTCGGCTAAAGATGAACATAGCAGAATAAAAGAGATTTTAGATAATATAATTATGGTATCAGGTGTTGTCAGCAATGAAACTAAGAAGAGTGATAAGCTTATCAATGAACTCGTTGATACAACTAATACAGTAACTAACAGTATGAAAGAGATATCTGCGGCAACTAATATGACAGCGACAAGCATAGAAGAGCAGAGCAGTATGACAACAACTATACAGGAGGCTATTGAACATACAGGAAAGGCTTCTGATCAGATGGTTGAGCTGGCTGTTAATTCTAACGACAGTATACAGAAGAATATTGTTGTTATGGACGAATTAAGAAAGCAGTCTGAGCAGATAACAGATACTAATAAGTCTGTTACTGAGTCTATGCAGAGATTACAGGAAAAGACTAAGAACGTGGAAAATATTGCTGGAATGATACTTAATATATCAAGCCAGACTAACCTTTTAGCACTTAATGCTTCAATTGAAAGTGCAAGAGCTGGTGAAGCAGGAAGAGGCTTTGCGGTTGTTGCTGAGCAGATAAGACAGTTAGCAGAACAGACAAAGAATTTTACAGAAGATATTACTAAGATAACTAATGAACTTAATGATAATGCAGATGAAGTTGTTGTATCTGTTAATTCTTCCGTTGAGGCAACTAAAGAGCAGGGCGAGAGAATAATTGAAGCGGCACATACATTTGAACAGCTTAACAAGAATATAGAAACACTTATAGAGCATATTGATGTTGTTAATAAAGAAATAGCAGGTCTTTCAGACTCTAATAATAAGATTGTAGAGAATATTTCACAGTTATCAGCAGTTACGCAGGAAGTAACAGTCAATGCCGAGCAGGTACATAATATGAGTGAACAGAACCTTGAGTATGCAAAGCAGGTTAAAGAAGCTGTTGGCAATATTAGAATTACATCAGAGAAAATGGAAATAGAAGAATAAAAGTATTTGGATGTACAAAATGATTGTTATAAATTTATCGAAAATTATACGAAAAAACGATTAAATTGTTGAAAAAAATATTAAAATGATTGTAAAATATTGATAACATATAATCAATTATTTGATCGGAGGCGTGTAATATGTTGTTTCAGATTTATGGCGAAGGTGCCATTTACCAGTTATTAGGCTGTGTTCTTGTCTTTGCAGGACTCGTTATCTGTAACGAACTTGCAAGACGTTCTAAATTTGGTGGATTGTTATTCTTTATTATAATTCCAATCGCACTTACAATCTATTTTGTGGCTATCCAGATAGGAGCTGCACAGGGTGCTTCATGGGCACTTAATAATACTACATATAGATATATGAATGGATGGTTCCATTATGCTAAGCTTTATGCCGCTACAGCAGGCTGTATCGGATTTATGATGCTTAAGTATAAGTGGAGCATAGGTAAGACAGAATGGTTTAAAGTATTCCCATTCTTAATCGTTGCCATTAATATTCTTATCGCTGTTTGTAGTGATTTTGAATCAGCAATCAAAGGTGGAATTAATGGCGGCTGGTGGTTCTCTAACGAGGGTGTATGGCTTTACGGTGGCTGGTGGAACTGGCTTAACGGTATCGCAGGCTTAATCAATATCTTCTGTATGACAGGCTGGTGGGGATTTACTCATCAAAGAAGCAGGATGATATGTTATGGCCAGATATGACAATATGGTTCATTGTTGCATATGATATATGGAACTTCACATATACATATAACAACCTTCCAACACATACTTGGTATTGTGGTGTTGCATT
>ENA-OPYX01000954-OPYX01000954.1-human-gut-metagenome-genome-assembly--contig:-NODE-954-length-16332-cov-6.266214_pt1 | contig 16332 bp, 13 predicted proteins | sample MGYA00242639_ERZ504486 | MGnify/ENA primary metagenome ERZ504486 (study PRJEB26092, sample SAMD00036296) | human gut metagenome | host: Homo sapiens | study: EMG produced TPA metagenomics assembly of... | reverse complement strand
ATGGGAGAATTCCCGAGTGGCCAAAGGGGGCAGACTGTAAATCTGTTGTCACTGACTTCGGTGGTTCGAATCCACCTTCTCCCACCAAAATCCGTTCTCATTGAGGACGGATTTTTATTTTTTGTCTGTATGTTGCTTATGCTTGCTTTGGTGGCGGCATCTTATTTTTTCTGATATTACTTTAACTGTTGCAATGACGCCAAGCGACTTCGTATGGCAGGGGTTTATGCAAGGTAATAAAGATGGCTGTAAAGAATGGCCTATTGAGGGTGAATCTACATTATCGTGGCATGGAAAACCTCTTGATTATATGCCTTTTGTGTATAAACACCCTGATTATTGGAAAGTGATAGAACAGGAAACAAAAGGAACAGGCAATATTCTGTGTTCAAGAAAACTTTTTGATGATTCCGAAAAAGCGTATAATCTCACCGAAAAAGAAATGATTAAGGTTGAAAATATTTGCGGAAAGTTATGTTTAATCGGCGCAGATGACGATACTTTATGGAATACGGGAAAGTATATAAGACGAATGGACGAGCGATTAAAGAAAACGCCTCATAAGTGTGATTACGAGGTGCTTGTGTACAAATACGGCACTCATTTTGTGTTCCCTGAAACATTAATTAAATTACTTGTGCCGGGCTTTTCAAAATTTGTTATGAAATTTATTTTTAAATCAGCTAAAGAGCATGCCGATGAATGTCGGCAGACAAGAATTGATATTGATTTAAAATTAAGAAAGGTTATGCGTGAATGGAATAATATGTGATTCTAAAAATATTATCCAAATATTCAAAACAATATCAATAATTAAGACAGTAAACCGCCGCTCAGTAAAAATCTGAGCGGCGGTTTTAGGTTTTAGGTTAAATTATTTTAGCGGATTGATTTTATTCAAGGCCCCAAAAGTCATAATAAGCATTTTCTTTTGCTTCGGTTTGCTCTATCGGAGAAGGTGTGGAAGTTGTAATTACATCTTCGTTAATTATTATAAATAAAAAAGCAAAATTTGACTTATTATTAACATCAGCTACATTTACAATTGCTGTTTGTAATGCTATACTGATTTTGTAATACGAAAGTATTATATTATGAAACGGAGCTGGTGATGATGAAGACATTTAATTGGGCAACACTTGGTTGCGGTGTAATTGCAAACGAGCTTGCGCAAGCAATGCAGAGCCGTGGACAAAAGCTGTACTCTGTGGCAAACAGAACTCACGAAAAAGCGGTTGCTTTTGCCGAAAAGTACGGTATTGAAAAGGTTTATAACAGCATTGACGAGCTGTTTGAAGATGAAAATGTTGATATTATTTACATTTCTACACCGCATAATACACATATTTCTTATTTAAGAAAGGCGCTGAAAGCGAAAAAGCATGTGCTTTGCGAAAAATCAATAACGCTTAATTCGGAAGAACTTGAAGAGGCAATAAAGCTTGCAAAGGAAAATAATGTTGTGCTTGCCGAGGCTATGACAATTTACCATATGCCGATTTATAAAGCGCTCAACGAAAAAATCCAGTCGGGCGATTTGGGAGAGTTAAGACTTTTGCAGATGAATTTTGGCAGTTACAAAGAATATAATATGAAAAACAGATTTTTTAACAGAAATCTTGCGGGCGGTGCAATGCTTGATATTGGTGTATATGCGCTTTCTTTTGTAAGATGGTTTATGACCTCTTGCCCCAACGAAGTGCTCTCACAAGTCAAATATGCGCAAACGGGAGTTGACGAACAGGCAAGTATTCTTCTTAAAAACAAAGAGGAAGAGATGGCGTCTGTGATACTTTCACTGCACGCAAAACAGCCAAAGCGTGGCACAATTGCTTTTGACAAAGGATATGTTGAAATTTTTGAATATCCGAGAGGACAGAAAGCGGTTATAACATACACAGATGACGGACATACAGAAACTGTAAGTGAGGGCGAAACCAAGAATGCCCTGCTTTATGAAGTTGAAGATATGGAGCAAACGGTTGCAGGTAACGCTGACTTAATGCACCTTGATTTTACAAGAGATGTAATGAAAATTATGACCGATATTCGCAAAGAATGGGGAATGACCTACCCGGAAGAAGAGTAACGGTTATTCATTAACGGTTGAGTTATTATGATTTAGCAAATTGTTTTATCGAGCAATTATAAAAGGTAAAAGGCTTGACCTGAATTTAAAAATTATTTCGCTTAATTTGTGCGAAAATCTTAATTTCCCCCAACTTTTGATAAAGAATCTTTCTTATTTTTCGGATTTACCCCAACTATTGACATAGAGCCGAAAAATATAGGATTAATTATCGGTTTGCAAACGCTGCTTCAATGAAAAACGACTGCCCGCAGACAGTCGCTTTTTGTTATATATTCCAGAATCCGAGTAAGATTGCAAAGTAGTGAAAAACACTGCCTGCAATGGTGAAGAGATGCCATATTGAGTGAAAGTATTTTACCTTTTTTATTGCGTAAAATATAATTCCGAGTGTATAGAAAGCTCCGCCGATTATTAAAATACAAGTGAAATACTCGGCATTGATGCAATAAGCGGTTTTATGGCAAAGATTATTACCCATCCCATTGCCACATAGCAGAAAATTGACGGTATTCGTGCTTTTCAAGGTTAATTGAATTCATTACAATTCCGAATAATTGCCGCACCCCACACTATTCCGAATAATATCCAACCTACTGCGCCTTGCAGATAGTAAAGCGTAATGGGTGTGTATGTTCCCGCAATCAGCAGAAAAATTGTATTGTGGTCCATTATTCTGAAAAAAGCCTTGGCTTTTTTGTTTGTAAACGAATGATAAAGAGTTGACATTGTGTAAAGAATGATCAGCGAAGCACCGTATATACACGAGCTGACAATTCCCCATACATCGGTGTGGATTACCGAGGCGACTATCATTACTGCTGTTCCGGCAACAGACAGGCAAGCGCCCACACCGTGCGATACAGAGTTAAAAATTTCTTCTCCGAGTGTGTATTTTCTTTTTTCAGACATTGTATGCCTCCAAGTATTGTTGAATTTTATTTTATTATACATTTTATATTGATTTTGTTCAATATCCTGAATAATGCAAATTGTAAAATCTAAAGCGTTTGCTATTGACTTTCGGCATAACAGATTTATTGATTTTTATAAAAATATTGAATTATGCAAGAATTGAATATATAATATGGGTATAATGAAATTGGCGGTGAATTTATGGAAAAAATAAGATTTTTGGAATGTCTTTCAAAGCAATATCCGACCATAGACAGTGCTGCAACGGAAATTATTAATTTGCAGTCAATTTTAAATTTGCCAAAGGGAACAGAGCATTTTTTGTCTGATATTCACGGCGAATACAAAGCCTTTGCCCATGTACTGCGCAACGGGTCGGGCGCTGTGATGAAAAAGATTGACGATGTCTTCGGCGATACTCTTTTTGAAGACCAAAAAGAAGATTTGGCTTCACTTATTTATTATCCGTCAGAAAAATTACAGTATGTAAAAAATCAGGGCAGAGCCGACAGCAGTTGGTATCGCACAACGCTGTACAGACTTGTGTCTGTGTGTCAGATTGTATCTTCAAAATACACACGCTCAAAGGTCAGAAAAGCTATGCCTGAAAATTTCAGATATGTTATTGAGGAGCTTATTACCGAGAAAAAAGAAGTTCTCAATAAAAAGGCTTATTATGATGAAATTATAAATACAATTATAGAGATAGGTTGTGCGGACGAGTTTATAGTTGAGATGTCAAACCTTATTCAAAGGCTTGTTATCGACCATCTGCATATTATCGGCGATATTTATGACAGAGGCTACGGCTCGCATTTTGTAATGGACAGCCTGATGAATTATCATTCGCTTGACATTCAGTGGGGAAATCACGATGTATTGTGGATGGGTGCTTTTGCGGGTCAGCCTGCTTGCATTGCCAATATTGTGCGTACAAGCCTTTTGTACGATAATCTTTCCGTGCTTGAAAACGGTTACGGAATCAGTATGATGCCGCTTGTACTGTTTGCAATGGAGACCTATGCAGACGATCCGTGCGCTCAGTTTACAATTCGCAGTCGCCACGGCAGTGAAATGGATACTCAAACTGTGCTCGCAATGAAAATGCACAAGGCGATTACGATTATTCAGTTTAAACTTGAGGGACAGTTAATAGCAAAACATCCCGAGTATAATATGGATAACAGACGCTTGCTTGACAAAATTGACGCAGACAAAGGAACGGTTACAATTGACGGTAAGGAATATCCTATGCTTGACCGATATTTCCCGACAATTGATTTTAATAATCCTTATGAGCTTACAAGTGAAGAACAGTCGGTAATTGCAAAGCTATGCAATTCATTTGTGAACTGTTCAAAGCTGAAATCACATATTAATTTACTTTTGCAAAAAGGAAGTCTTTATAAGGTTTGCAATAATAATCTGCTTTTCCACGGTTGTATTCCGATGAATGAGGACGGCAGTTTCAGAAATATAAATCTTTTTGGTGAAGATTTATGCGGAAAAGAACTTTACGATGAACTTGAGCGCTGCGCCAGAAAAGCGTTTTTCTCCGTGAATGAAGAAGAAAAGCGAGTGGGCAGGGACATTTTGTGGTTCTTGTGGAACGGTGCGGATTCTCCGCTGTACGGCAGGGATAAAATGACTACATTTGAAAGGTATTTTATCGCAGACGAGAGCACCCATAAAGAAATAAAAGATGTTTATTACAGACTCTTTAATGATGAAGAGGTTGTAGACAGAATTTTTAAAATGTTTGGTATAAAGGGCGACAATGCTCATATTATAAACGGTCATGTGCCTATTCACCATACAGAGGGCGAAAGTCCTGTTAAATGCAACGGCAAGGTGATTATAATTGACGGAGGATTTTCTCAGCCATACCATAAGGTGACGGGAATTGCAGGCTATACGCTGATTTATAATTCCTATGGCTTAATGCTGACGGCGCACGAGCCGTTTAAATCGGTTGATTACACAATCCGCAGCGGCAGAGATATGCAGACCAATCAGGTGGCAACTGAAGTAAGCCAAAAGCGAATACTTGTGGGGGACACCGACAACGGCAAAAAAATCAGAGAGAATATTAAAGATTTAAAAGACCTAATAAAAGCCTATCGCAACGGTACACTAAGACAAAATCAGAAGAATTAAAATAAAGCCGAGCTCTTGATTGAGTTCGGCTTTGCTATATGTATCTGAATAGTTTAAACGATTATAAAACTTTTACGGCTTAATGTCAATAGTTGGGGTAACCCGGAAAAAATCGAATAAAGTGTAATTACAAGCAACAGAGAATCAGACTGTCGCTTGTTTTGTTGTAGAATTGATATGTTTGCTTGAAAACATAATAAAATACTGCCGAAAGCCTCTTCGCTCAATTCAAAGAGTACATCTTCTTTCCTCTTAAAATATGTGCAAAAAGTACTGTTTGCCACTTTGCAGACCGTTGTTATTTCAGCAACGAAAATTTAAAAAATTCAGGACATTTCCACATTGGAAATGTCCTGAAAAATTTTTAACCCTTTACGGCACCGGCTACAACGCCTTCGATGATATATTTCTGACAAGCAAAGTAGAAAATAATTATCGGAATAATACTTAGCACAATAAGCGCCATAATGGCACTTGTGTCTGTGTGACCGTAGCTGCCGTTAAGATACTGAATATGAATAGGAATGGTTTTGTAAAGCGACTTATCAAGAATAAGATAAGGGAGAAGATAGTCGTTCCAGATCCACATTGTTTCGAGAATACCAACCGAAATAAATGTCGGTTTCATAATCGGAAGAACTATGCCGAAGAAAGTTTTTAGCGGGCCTGCACCGTCAACATCGGCTGCCTCTTCAATTTCAATCGGAATTGATTTTACAAACCCCGAGAACATAAATACCGCAAGACCTGCACCGAAACCGAGGTAAATTACAAGAATACCTACAGGGTTTGTGAGGTGAAGGTTGTCGGCTGTTTTTGCAAGAGTAAACATAACCATCTGGAAAGGTACTACCATTGAGAAAATGCAGAAGTAGTAGATGATTTTGCAGATAATTGAGTTTGATCTCTGTAAATACCATGCACACATTGATGTGCAGAGCAAAATCAGAAATACACCGCCAACGGTAATAAAAAGTGAGCATAAAATGGTTTTCCAAAATGGGAAGTTACCGAAGAACATACCTGTAATATAGCTCTTAAGTCCGTAAAAGGTTTCTGCATTCGGCAATGCAAACGGATACTTACTGATACCTGCATTTGTTTTAAACGAGTTCATAAGAACAATAAAAACAGGTGCAACATAAAATACAGAAATTATTGAAAAAATAACTGTGAGTATTTTCTACCCTTTGTTTGCTTTTCTTAGGCGGCTTTTCTTTTTTAGCCTTAACTTTTGTTGCAGGAGCAACTTTAGTTGTTTCTTTAGCCATTACTGCTGCACCTCCCTCTTTCTTGTAAAGTAAAGCTGTGCAAGTGCTATAATTACAACAATTACAAAGAAGATTACAGCCTCAGCCTGTCCAACACCTCTTGAGTTCTGGTTAGCGTAGAATGTGTTGTAAATATTGAGAGCCATCATCTGTGTCTGATAAATCATTGTACCGCTTGTTTCAGATAGAACGCCCGGAGCACCGCCTGTGAGGGCAAGGTTCTGGTCAAACAATTTAAATGAGTTTGTAAGTGTAAGGAATGTACAAATTGTAATTGATGGAGCCATCATTGGAAGAGTTACATTTGTAAGTAACTGCTTTTTGTTTGCACCGTCTATTTTTGCTGCTTCATAGAGGTCGGACGGAACGCTTTGGAAACCGGCTATGTAAATAATCATCATATATCCGGCTTGCTGCCAGCACATAAGAATTATAAGTCCCCAAAAGCCGAAGTTAGCATCAAGCACAATGTTTGTGCCGAAATTCTGTAAAATACCGTCAAATATAAGTTTCCAAATGTAACCGAGAATAATACCGCCAATAAGGTTTGGCATAAAGAACACGGTCCTGAAAACATTTGAGCCTCTTATGCCAAGCGTAAGAGCATAGGCGACAAAGAAAGCGATTGCGTTAATGAGAATTACCGATACTACCACAAAAAGTGCGGTAAACCAGAATGAGCGGATAAACGATTCGTTCTGAAAAGCTTTTATGTAGTTGTCAAAACCTACCCAGGTTGCATTACTTGTTGTACGAAATTTACAGAACGAAAGGTATATGCCCTGAAAGAATGGGTATATAAAGCCGATCATAAAAGCAATAAGAGTAGGCACAACAAAAACAAGAAAATATATTTTTCTGCTGCGTTTTTTAAACATATTTTTACCTTTCTGTCAAACTTTCTGTCAAAAAAACAGGGAAGACGATGCCGCCTCCCCTGCCATACATTTTAACCTTTAATGATTAATGGATTTACGGATTAGCCGTTAGCCTTAGCGTATTCTGTAGCCCAGCCCTGTACGAATGCTGTCTTAACATCGTCCCATGAGCCTGTGCCTGCTGCATACTGTGTAAGAGCTGTACCTACGCCGTTTTTCCAGTCTTCACTTGGCATTGTTGTAAAGTTCCAACTTACCGGAGTTTTGCCTGCTGCTGTGTATTCAGCATCAGCCTTTACAAATACATTTGTAGCTTCCTTAGCGTTCTTGAAAGGAATTACAAAGCCCATATTGTCAGCCATTGCAGCTGTACCTGTTTCGCTTGTTACACACCAGTTTACGAAATCAAGTGTAGCGTTGATGTCATCTTCACTTGCGTTTTTGTTTACACACCAGTAGTTCTCAGAACCTGTGCAAAGTCCCTGGTTCTCTTCGCCGTCAACACCGATGTAAATCGGGAGCATACCGAGATCGTCGTCTGTAAGACCTGCGTCCTTAATACCTGTGTATTCCCAAGTACCGTTCTGATAGAATACAGCCTCGCCTGATGTAAACTCTGTTACAGCGTCTGTAGCTGTCTTGTTTGCAAGATCAGTCGGAGCACAAGTTGAATCTGTGATGTAAAGATCAAAGATGTTCTTGTAGTTGTCAAGGTATGTACCCTTGATAGCGTCTGTAGATGTAATACCGTCTGCCTTGTACTCATAGTAGATTGGGAGGTTAGCAAGGTGAGTCTTGAATCTCCAGTCTGAAGATGAATCCATACCTGCCGATGTGAATGCGCCCTTAACGCCAAGGTCAGAAGCGTGAGCCTGAATTTCGTCTGCAACAGTCTTTAAAGCTGCAAAGTTGTTGAGCTTGTCAATTGATTTAATTGTTGCAAAATCAGAATCAAAATATTTCTTAAGAAGTGTCTTGTTGTAAATAATACCGTATGTTTCTACAACATAAGCAATGCCGTAAACGCTGTCGCCTTCTTTAAGAGCAAAATCCTGATTTGTTAGCTGTGAATAAAGCTTCGAATCTTTAAGGTCATAGCAATAATCTTTCCAGTTTGCAAGACCTACAGGGCCGTTTACCTGGAAGAGTGTAGGAGCGTTGTCCTTATCCATTGCAGCTGTAAGGGTTGATTCGTATGTACCCTCGGCAGCAGTTTCAACAGTAACCTTAACGCCTGTTTCTTCTGTGTACTTAGCTGCTAAAGCCTGCCAATCCTTGTCCTGCTCAGGTTTAAAGTTTAAATAATAAACCGAACCTTTTTTAGCGCCGTCTGATTTGCTACCGCTGTCGCTTGAACTTGAGTTGCCGCCGCAGCCTACGAGTGATGTTGCAGCCATGAGAGCAGCAACGGAAAGAGCAGATGCTCTTATGATTGTTGACTTTTTCATAATCTTTCACCTTAATTTCAATTATTTACTCTTTGCGAGCATTATGAAAAGCAATCCTTGCTTTTCTTCGTTATCACAAGGATAACATATTTTTGTCACAGTTGCAAGAGTTTTTTGAAAAAAGTTTAAAAAATTTATATCTGTTTTTAAAACATGGTGTTGCGTAAAATGAATAATTACAAAAAATTACGGCAAATTTTTCAGTGAAAATCTGACTTGTTTCGCCGTAATCACATCAAAACAGCATAAATAATCGGTTGAATTTACAGTTTTGTAATTTATTAATGTTAAATTACTATTGCTATAAAAGCTTATAATGTGGTAGAATTGTATTAATATCTTTTAAAAGAGAAGGTTTTTATGAACAGTTTTTCAAATAGTGCTTTTGCACGGTTTTTTACTGAATTTCCCAAATTACTGCTTGCCCAACTTATCAATGCAGTTGCGTTTGCGGTATTTACGGCGTTGTTTGTTTTGATAGGTTACCTTACGGGTTTTAACAATATTATAGTATGGTGTCTGGGAATTATTCCGTCAATGCCGTTTTTTGCGGGACTTGTTATGACGGTGCGAAAAATAGGAATTGAAAAAAAGGATGTACCGGTTGCAAAAACATTTTTCGGTACAGTTAAAGAGAATTTTAAGGTGTTTTTATTGCACGGAGTTGTTACTTACGCAATTATAGCTTGTTCGATATTTGCGTTTATGTATTATTTTTCATTGCTCGGTTCAAGTCTTGCATACGGTTCAATGCTTACCGTATATGTTCTGTTTTCGCTTATTCTTACATCTATGATGTTTTATGTGCCGATAATGTCGGTTACGTATGAACTGAAAATATCAGATATTTATAAAAATTCTTTTATACTTGTTTTCGGTAATATCCTTAAAAATATTCTTGCAATGCTTTTCTTTATTGCTGTATCGCTTGGTTTTATATTATGGATTGCCGCAGCAGAGGGAGCAATGCTGGTGATTGCAATAACAGTTGCGGTTTTATTCTATCCCTTGATAGCAACTTATGGTGTGAATGTCATAATAGCAAAGGGATTACAGGAAAATGTTGGTTCTTTTACAGGTAAAGATTTATTGGTTGATAAAGAATTTGAAGAAAAAGTAGAGAAAATAGTTGAACAGCAGGCTGTCGAAAGAGCAGACAGCAGTAATGATTATGTCTTTGTAAACGGAAAAATGATTAAGAGAGAATCAAATACTACAGACAGTAAAACAGAAAAATAATATAAAATTACGCTCCGCATAGGTTGTCGGCTGACCTGTGCGGAGTTTTGCTTTTGTACTTTTTTAAGTGGGAATATTATGGTTTAACATAGTATTACAAAAAATATAAGACTATAACAAAGTGTTTTGCTAAACCTTATTTTAACTCCTTTACTCCGATATAAAAACGGAATAAAAAAGACACCCTCATTACTTGAAGATGTCTTTTCGGAAAAATTGGTATAAAATGAAAAAACTACTAACTGTTTTTAGAAATATAAATTTGCAATGCGGTTGCATCATTAACATCAATTTGTCCGTCAGCGTTATAGTCCGCCGCAAGTTTTTGCGATTCTTTTGCATCAAGTGAATTTGTGCAAATCATTTGTAAAAGAGTAACATCAAGAATTGAAAGATTGCCGTCCTCATTAATATCTCCTAATAAAAATTTAGGAGGAATTAACAAATCAGTGTTTACTTTGCCAAAACCAATATCAAGTTTTTCCTGTTTGTTTTCAGGCAAAACATTAAGTTTAATAATATTTGCATCGTCTAACGGGGATTTTTTTACATCTGCAAGAAAATTTCCGTCGTTATCAACTTTCATACCATAGATGTATGCATAGTTTGAAGTATTGATTTTATTTGTAACTTGGGTTACCGTTCCGTTTGCAGTATTGTATTTGCATACAAAATTGTTAAGGTTAAAATAGATATTGCCGTTGTATTCGTATGTACTTACAAAACTGTCATGCCAATAGCTTAAACCACCGTTAGTGTACCATTTATCGGAAATATCCGCTACAGGTTCTGCATAACCGGTTTCGGGATTGAAAGCAACAAGTTTTTTTGAGTTTTTACCGCTGTTGCTATTGTCTGCGGCATAAAAAAGATTATTTGAGTAACAGAATTTTGTGTTAAGATTTTTGTAATATGAGTTATCATAAGCGGTGCCGGTACAAGAATTGTTTGTTTTAAATCCGTAATGCACCGAAATATCCGACGATGTTTTAATTGCGCTGTCGCTCAACAGAAAATATTTGTGTGATACAAAACCGTATCTGTCGGGCGTAGGATCATCAAATGTAGCGTCAATATGATAATAATTTCCGCCAATTTCAGCGAGATTCCAAATATGATTCATTTGAGAGGATTCAACAATTTCGGAATTAATACCTACTTTTTCAAGCAAATAAGACATTGAGCTTGCATAGCCCTGGCAATTTGCATATCCGTTTACAATACAATCATAAACGGAAGTACGGGTATATTGTGTGTCAGGTGAATTTGAGTATTCACAGTTAAGTACAATTTCATCGTGAATTATTGCGGCTTTTTGAAAATCAGTCATATTCGGCTGAATTTTTGCAAGAATTTCATTTGTCTTGCTTTCAAGCTCGCTTCGCATTTGTACAATCTGTTCGTTTGAATATATATATGTAGGAATAACTCTTGCTACGCAAGAACCGATTGCAAGACCGTAGGTTGTTTTGCTTACATAGAAAAGGTCGGGGCTTATTTCCGATACCGTGCGCATAGCTTTTTTTATATCATTTATAGATAATTGATATTTTTCAACATCAATTTCGCTGTTCAAATTTTCCATACTGTCTATAAGGGTATTGCAAAGCTCGGAGTTTGAATTGTAAAAATCCTGATTATATGAAATATAGTTTGGGTTGCCTACAGAGGAATCGTTCACAGAGGCTGATGCGGAGATTACAAACATAGGCGCAGTAATTGCAAGTGCTGAAAAAACAGATAACATTTTGTATAAGCGACTGTGTTTTTTCATAATTACAGCCTCCTTTATTTTGAACATAGTAACTAAAAATGTTTTATTCACTATTTACATTTTAGCATAAATATAAATATATAACAAGGCAAATAAACTCACAAACTTTGCCGCTTCTTTTTATTATTATCTACAAAAGCCGCAATTTCTGTGTTGCTTTTACATAAATATTTTGCAATAAAATGTCTGATTTCCACAAATGATATTATCTTGCATACACAAGTTGCCACTTTCATATAATTTACCATAAACCATTCGGAGGGGAATTTATGAAAGGTATAGTTGAGGAACGGGCGGCAATGCTCGGCGAATATATAATAGAAAGCAAGGCAACCGTAAGAAAAGCCGCTAAAAAATTCGGAATTTCAAAGTCAACAGTACATAAAGATGTAAGCCAAAGATTAAGAAAGGTAAATCCTGCATTGTACAGAGAGGTGCGGCAAATACTCGAAACCAACAAAAGCGAAAGACATATAAGAGGCGGAATGGCAACAAAGAATAAATATTTACTTAAAAAACAGGCACAGGAGAGGGAAAAATTAAAAAATAGTGAACAAAATCAGTGAAAAGTTAATTTGTTTGCTTTACTTTTATAAACATATGATGTATAATGAAGTTTAGCATTTAATTACAAATATAAATTTTATGGTATTTTTATATACTTATTGTTTTCACTGAATATCCCGTTACAAGGAGAAGTTGAAATGAGAAAAATTCCGTTTTCGCCGCCTGATATTACACAGGCAGAAATTGACGAGGTTGTAAAGGTTTTAAAGTCGGGCTGGATTACTACAGGTCCCGAAACAAAACTTTTTGAAAGCCGTATTGCAGAATATTGCAATGTTGAGCGTGCGGCTTGCCTTTCTTCACAAACCTCTTGCGCAGAACTTACACTTCGTATTCTCGGTATCGGACCGGGCGACGAGGTAATTTTACCTGCATATACTTACACAGCTACAGCGTCTATAGTTTATCATGTCGGTGCAAAGCCCGTTATGATTGACTGCAAAAGCGGCAGCTTTGAGATGGATTATGACAAAATGGAGGCTGCCATAAATCACAACACAAAGGCAATCATTCCTGTTGACCTTGCGGGTGTTATCTGTGATTATGACAGAATTTTTGAGGCTGTTGAACGACAGAAAAGTGTGTTTAAGCCAAAGAATGAAATTCAGGAGAAATTCGGAAGAGTAATTGTTATGGCAGACGGCGCACATGCCTTTGGCGCAAGAAGAAAAGGCAAAATGTGCGGAGAAATTGCCGATTTTACAAACTTCAGTTTTCACGCAGTTAAAAATATGACTACTGCTGAGGGCGGCGCAGCCGTTCACCGTCCGCACGAATGGCTTGACGAGGACGACATATACAAGCAGTATATGCTTTTGTCACTTCACGGTCAGACAAAGGACGCTTATCAGAAGAACAAGGTAGCGTCTTGGGAATATGATGTTGTGGATACTCAATATAAATGTAATATGCCGGATGTTCTTGCGGCACTCGGTGTGGTTCAGCTGCAAAGATACGAAAAAATCCTTGAACGCCGTCACGAGCTTATCCGTGTGTATAACGAGGAATTTAAGGATTTGCCTATTCAGGTGCTTAACCATTGCGACGAAAATCACAGGAGCAGCGGTCATTTGTATTTTGTACGCTTTATCGGAAAAGATGACGAGTATCGTAACAAGTTCTACAATATGATGGCGGAAAACGGTGTTATGTGCAATGTTCACTTTAAGCCGCTCCCAATGCTTTCCGCATACAAAAAGAGAGGCTTTAAGATTTCGGATTATCCGAATACCTATAATATGCATAAAAATCAGCTTACACTTCCGCTCAATACAACAATGTCGGACGATGACGCATGGTATGTTATTGAAACTTTTAAACAGTGTATTAATACTTTAAAGTAAAATTTAATGTAATTTAATAAAAACTTCCTTACAGACCGGTTAGGTTAAATTTATATCGGTTTGTAAGGGAGTTTTTGTTTTAACATTTATTGACAGTAAAAATAATATATAATGATAAATTTATTAACAATGCCACTGCGGCTGCATCAATAACTTCAAACAGCACAAGCACATATTCACTTGAAAAGCCGCAGGATATTCCAAAGGTGACTGTTACAAGCGAGCAGAGAAAGGCTTTGAAAGACGCTATACTTAACGGTGAGTTTGCAAACGCAGAGCTTTCAACCGCAACAAAGAATAAGCTCAACCGGATTAACGGATATCTTGATCAGCTTACATTGCTCTATGATACAAATAGCTTTTGACTCTTTGGCGACAGAGAGCTAACCTGATTACAGCTTATCAGGTTGCTATTATTAATCAGGTTGCAGAATAAATCCCATAAAATCAGCCCCCGCTTGATTGCGGAGGCTTTTTGCTGTTAATCAGAGAAGAATTTAAGAGGAATAATTAAAAATTTAGACCAAACTTTTATAATTTTGGCATATAGCTTAGTGGTTGCCTGATTGTTACTTCGCTAAAACATTATGATGTGGCATTTTGAGCAGGGAGCATTTTACCTTGTACATCGGTTGTGTAATTGCCTTTTAACAAAATTTGGCTTATCGGCACTATTTCGTATCCCTGTGCTTTTATAGCCTCAATTACCATTGGCAGAGCTTCGGGTGTATTTGTTGCGCCGTTATGCATAAGTATAATACTGCCGTCTTTAAGTTTATTTGTTATGTTCAGGGTAATCTGATTTGGAGTAGGGTCTTTCCAATCAAGACTGTCAACATCCCACTGCACGCAGTACATATTATTAGCTTTTACCGTCTTTACCACATCGTTGTTGTAGTCACCGTAAGGCGCACGGAACAGGGTAGGGCATTTGCCTGTCAATGCTTTGATTTTTTCGTTGCAAGTCTGAATCTGCATATTCATATCATCAACCGACATCTGCGTCATATGCGGATGCGTATTGCTGTGATTGCCTACATCGTGACCACGCTTTGAAATCTCTTTTACAGACTCGGGATATTTTTCTACCCAATCGCCGACAAGAAAAAATGTTGTTTTTACATTGTATTTATCAAGAATATCAAGTAAATGTTCGGTTTGTTCGTTGCCCCATGCGGCGTCAAAAGACAGCGCTACCTGCTTTTTATCTGTATCAACGCAGTAAATGGGGATTTCTCGCTGTGCGCTTGCGGTCTGAATTGCCTGTACGGTAGAAGTCAAAGCAATTCCGCCCGCAATTACACCAATCAGCAGACAAAATCCAATTGAAAATAAGGTTCGTTTTGTTATTATATAAAGACGCATAAAATCCCCTCCGTATTGACTTTGCTTATGTCAAAGTATATGAAAGGGATTTTTATTTTATTCTATTCGGTTTTAAAATCAGTTTTCAAAATGCCACTTAATGCCGTCTTTTGTATCTTCCACAACAACTTTCATTTCTTTAAGTTTATCACGGATAGCGTCGGCAGTCGCCCAGTCTTTGTTTTTACGAGCCTCTGTACGCTGTGCAATAAGTGACTCAACTTCTTCGTTTACAGGGTTTTCAGACTTATTCTCCTGTGCTTTTGTAAGGTCAAGAGAGAGAACCTTGTCAAATTCACCTATGAGATAAAGTTTAGTTGCATCGCTGATATTGCCTTTTAATACGCTGTAAACGGCAGTAAGACCGAGTGAAGTGTTAAGGTCGTTGCCGAGAGCATCATTAAATTCATTAAGATAAGGCTTGGCAGCATCCATATCAGGCTCTCCGTCAGGAGAAAGTGTAGAAATCTTCTTAATGAGTTTGTCATAAGCGATAGCCGCATTGTCAAGACTGTCATAAGAGAAAGTAAGCGGCTTGCGATAATGGCTCTGTAGGCAGAATAAACGGTAAACAAGAGGGTTATAACCTTTGCTTTCAAGTAAAGATACGGTAAGAAAATCACCCTTTGATTTACTCATTTTACCTCTTGCATCATTGAGGTGGAGTACATGGAACCAATACTTGCACCACTTATGACCGAGGTAAGCCTCGCTCTGTGCAATTTCATTGGTATGATGAGGAAATGCGTTGTCAATACCGCCACAGTGAATGTCGAGATACTCGCCGTTGTGCTTACAGCTGATAGCTGAACATTCAATATGCCAGCCCGGATAACCGACGCCCCATGGGCTTTCCCACTTAAGCTCCTGTGAGTCAAATTTTGACTTGGTAAACCAGAGAACAAAGTCCGCTTTATTACGCTTATTGTTGTCTTCTTCAACGCTGTCACGAACGCCGACAGCAAGGTCATCTTCGTTCATATTTCCGAAAACATAGTAATTATCAAGTTTTGAAGTATCAAAATATACATTGCCGCCTGCAATATAGGCATAGCCTTTTTCAAGCAGAACAGAAATCATATGAATAAACTCGTCAATGCAGTTTGTTGCAGGCTCTACAACATCAGGTCTTTTGATGTTGAGCCTTTTTGCAGTCCTAACCATGAGACATAATAAGACTACTACACCTACAATGCTGTTCTCATTTCCAAATAGGATACTGAAAATACTAACAAAGCAAAAACAAAATGCCATTGTAGCAGCTATCTTCACCAGATATACCCACA
>ENA-OPYX01000949-OPYX01000949.1-human-gut-metagenome-genome-assembly--contig:-NODE-949-length-16392-cov-13.660375_pt1 | contig 16392 bp, 11 predicted proteins | sample MGYA00242639_ERZ504486 | MGnify/ENA primary metagenome ERZ504486 (study PRJEB26092, sample SAMD00036296) | human gut metagenome | host: Homo sapiens | study: EMG produced TPA metagenomics assembly of... | reverse complement strand
TTCAGTTTTCAGCAAAAACAAAGAATGAAGCTATCACAAAAGCGTGTCTTGAGCTTGGAACTTCCAGTGACCAGCTTGATATTCAGGTTATCAGTGAAGGCAGCTCCGGATTCTTCGGAATCGGCAGTAAACCTGCCGTGATCAAAGTTCGCAGAATCGAGCCAGTTTCTGATATGCAGGAAATCGATGATTTGGTAGAGTCAGTGAAACTGGACGCTATTAAAGATGAGAAGAAATTAGACAAGACGTTTACTCCGAATGTAAAGAAAGAGTCTGTACCGAAAGCTGCTCCTGTAAAAGAGAAGAAACCGGTGAAGACAGAAACTGTACAGGTGGAGAAAACAGTTGCGGAAGCACCTGCAAAGGCTGCAGCACCAAAGGAAAAACCGGTAAGGGATTTCCAGGGCAAAGCCAAACCTGCACGTGAGAAACAGCCAAGAGCTCCGAAAGAGCGTCAGCCAAAAGAAACACGTGAAAGAGCACCGAAGCAGGGCAGACCGGTAGAGATCCTTACTGATCCGCAGAAGATCAAAGAAGTTGAGGAGAGAGCAGTTGTATTTCTTCGCGATGTATTTGGTTCCATGGATCTTGGAGAAGTGGAGATTACATCCAAATATAACACTGCAGATGGTTCTCTTGATGTAGATTTTGAGGGTGAGGATATGGGTATCCTCATTGGAAAAAGAGGACAGACACTGGATTCTCTTCAGTATCTGACAAGCCTTGTGGTAAACAAAGGAGAGTCTACTTATATCCGAGTAAAACTTGATACAGAAGATTACAGAAGACGCCGTAAAGAAACTCTGGAAAACCTTGCAAGAGGAATTGCTTTCAAGGTGAAGAAAACCAGAAAACCGGTAGTTCTGGAACCGATGAATCCGTACGAGAGAAGAATCATCCACGCATCTCTGCAGGGCAACCGCTATGTAGAGACAGTCAGTGAGGGTGAAGAACCTTACAGACATGTAGTGGTAAAACTGAAAAGGAATAATTACTGATTCAGTGGTAAAAAATATAAGCCGTAGTCCGGAGCGAAAGCTCTGTGGATACGGCTTTTTTTACTGATAAACTGCGAAGTGGTTTATCGGTGCAGAGCCAGGTGGCGAATATGGATTGCGAATATCCGCTTGATTAGTGTGCCTGACGGGCACGAGAGAGGCAGGTCATCATTATGAAAATTGAAAAATTTGTAAAGCTTATGACAGGGCATTTTGATAATAAAGAGCAATTTACAGAAATGAAAGAAGCCGGGAAAATATTTCCGTATGCACAACATGTAAATACAGTCTGCAATGATAAAATAAAAAATATTCCTAAAGATTTTACAGGAATATTTATTGTAGAAGAAAGCTATTATGAGACGGCCGGAAGACGTCACGTATCACCACATCTATTTCTTATTACAGATAATAACGATAAAATTATGCTGTCTTCCTATGAAATTCCGGAAGGAGAAGACAAAAATACGTTTTCTTATAATTCTATGAAGACTGTAGATTATAGTGAACTTAGAAAATCTGTGAAGTTTACACCGGCATTATATCAGGAAAAGGATGGTTTTTGGGAAGGTGGCAGTGTGAGCCAATTTACTCCGGTTGTGACATTCAGGCTGTGGGAAAAATTCTCAGATGCGTGTCTGGAGGTATCGGAAAGTATGGAAGTGAATGGAAAGAGAACCTTCGGATATGATGTTCCGATTATTTACAAAAGGGTATAACAGCTATTAAATTTCTTAAAACAGGTGAAAGCTTAATGTGAAATTAAAAATTATCATTGCAATCTCCACAGCAATTCTTTATAATCATTGAAGAGAAATAATAAAAAATATTTCGTTACTGTTTACATTGTTCTCAGTTTTTCTGTGACCTTTGCTTACAAAAACACTTCAGTGAACAGTAACGATATTTCTGCAGCGGACATCCGGAATGCAGAGATCACATTTATAAATATAGAAACTGACAGAAGATGTTATTCTAGGTGAAAGCGTGAATAATACGTGTTTTTTGCGTGTAAAAAGCTTTTCCGGAATAACTTTTTTTGTGCCGGGATTATGGAGCAATCCTGTTGGCAGGAACTTTTGAGAGGAGAGTGAATAATGGAAGAGACAACGATTGCTGCGATTTCCACAGCTATGAGTGCATCGGGAATCGGAATTGTCAGGATCAGCGGGCCGGAAGCTTTTGAGACTGCATCAAAAGTGTACCACTCCAAGGGTGGAAAAAAATCTCTGGAGAATGTCCCAAGCCATACGATTCATTACGGATATATATATGATGGCGAGGAAATGATAGATGAAGTACTGGTCATGGCCATGCGAGGTCCACGGACATATACAGGTGAAGATACAATAGAAATTGACTGTCATGGAGGCGTTCTGGCAATGAAAAAAGTATTGGAGACAGTACTGAAAAATGGTGCCCTAATTGCCGAACCAGGAGAGTTTACCAAGCGAGCATTTCTCAATGGAAGGATTGATTTATCGCAGGCAGAAGCCGTTATGGATGTGATACAGTCCAAAAACGAGTGCTCATTAAAGAATTCAGTCAGCCAATTAAAAGGGTCAGTACGAAAAACGGTACAGAAAATCAGAGAAAAATTACTGTACCATATAGCGTACATTGAATCTGCATTAGATGACCCGGAGCACTATGATCTGACAGGATATCCAGAAGAATTAGAGCAGATCGTGGCAGAAGAAAAAGAAAAAATACAGGAATTGCTAAAGACAGCAGGAGACGGAAAAATCATCCAGGAAGGTATCCGGACAGTAATTCTTGGCAAGCCAAATGCAGGAAAATCATCATTGCTGAATCTGCTTCTGGGAGAAGACAGAGCCATCGTAACAGATATTGCAGGAACCACCAGAGACGTACTGGAAGAGTATATAAACCTGAACGGAATCACATTAAAGATCGCAGACACAGCCGGTATTCGTCAGACAGAAGATATCGTAGAGAAGATTGGTGTATCCAAAGCAAAAGAAATGGCAGCAGACGCAGATCTGATACTTTATGTGGTGGATTCCTCAGTACCGCTGGATGAAAATGACGAAGAAATCATAAAAATTTTGCAAGAGAAAAAGACAATTGTCCTCTATAGCAAGACAGATCTTAAATCGGCTATAGATATAGAAGATTTAAAAAGTAAAATAGACCAGCCGGTGATACCGATTTCGGCAAAAGAAGAAACAGGAATTACAGATCTGGAAGAAAAAATCCGGGAAATGTTCTTCAGTGGAGAGATAAACTTCAATGATGAAGTTTATATCACAAATGAACGGCATAGACAGGAACTTTTAAAAACTGTGGAAAGTCTTTCTCTGGTAGAAAATAGTATAGAAAGCGGAATGCCTGAAGATTTCTATTCCATAGATCTGACAGATGCATATGAGAGTTTGGGAAGGATCCTTGGAGAATCACTGGGGGAAGATCTTGTTAATGAGATATTCTCTAAATTTTGTATGGGAAAATAGTGTCCATATAAAAAATAAGCATCCTGCCAGGGGAAAACAAACTAATCAAATTTATAAAGAAATAACGAAAAAATAAGAATATATACGAGGAGAAAAAGCATGAAAAATCTGGAACAGTTTTTCGACATCATAGTAGTAGGCGCAGGCCATGCTGGCTGCGAAGCCGCATTGGCAAGTGCCCGTCTGGGCCTGCAGACAGTCATGTTCACAGTCAGCGTAGACAGTATCGCTTTAATGCCCTGCAACCCCAATGTAGGAGGCAGCTCCAAAGGGCACCTCGTCCGTGAGCTGGATGCTCTCGGCGGTGAAATGGGCAAAAATATAGACAAAACATTTATTCAGTCCAAAATGCTCAATCAGTCCAAAGGACCGGCAGTTCATTCCCTTCGTGCCCAGGCAGACAAACAGGCCTACAGCACAGAAATGAGAAAAACTCTGGAAAACACAGAAAACCTGACCATCCGTCAGGGCGAAGTAACGGAACTTCTGGCAGAAGACGGACACATCACGGGCGTAAAAACCTTTTCAGGAGCTACTTATCATGCAAAAGCAGTCGTTCTCTGTACAGGAACCTACCTCAAAGCCCGCTGCATCTACGGCGATGTAAGCAACTATACGGGACCAAACGGACTTCAGGCAGCCAATTATCTCACTGATTCCCTGAAAAAACTGGGAATCGAAATGTTCCGTTTCAAAACAGGAACACCGGCCCGAATCGCCGGAAACACCATTGATTATTCCAAGATGGAAGAACAGTTCGGAGACAAAAAGGTAGTTCCGTTCTCCTTCTCAACAGACCCGGAATCCGTACAGATCGAGCAGAAATCCTGTTGGCTGACCTATACAAACGAAAAAACACATGAAATCATCCGTGCAAATCTGGACAGATCCCCGCTGTACTCCGGTATGATTGAAGGAACAGGCCCAAGATATTGTCCGTCCATTGAGGATAAAGTAGTACGTTTTGCAGATAAAAAACGTCATCAGGTATTCATCGAGCCGGAAGGTCTTTACACAAATGAAATGTACATTGGTGGAATGTCAAGTTCCCTTCCGGAAGATGTTCAGTATGAAATGTACCATTCTGTACCAGGACTGGAACATGCCCGAATCGTAAAAAATGCCTATGCTATCGAGTATGACTGCATCAATCCACGCCAGCTCTACCCAACACTGGAGTTCAAAAAGATTAAAGGACTTTTCAGCGGCGGACAGTTTAACGGAAGCTCCGGATACGAGGAAGCAGCCGCTCAGGGCCTTATCGCAGGAATTAATGCAGCAATGGAAGTAAAAGGAAAAGAACAGCTCATTTTGGATCGTTCAGAAGCATATATCGGTGTTCTCATCGATGACCTTGTAACAAAGGAAAATCACGAGCCATACAGAATGATGACAAGTCGTGCAGAGTACCGTCTGCTTCTCCGTCAGGACAATGCAGACCTCCGTCTCCGCAAAAAAGGCTGGGAGGTAGGCCTGATCGACGATGAGACCTATCATAAATTACAGGAAAAAGAGCGTATGATCCAGGAAGAGATCGAGAGGGTAGAACATACAACCGTAGGCGGCTCTGCAGAAGTACAGAGTCTTCTGGAATCTCAGGGAAGCACACTTCTGAAATCCGGAACTACAATTGCAGAACTGATCCGCAGACCTGAGCTTAATTATCATGTACTTGCGCCAATTGATAAAGAAAGACAGGAACTTCCGGAAGATGTATGCGAGCAGGTAGAAATTAACATCAAGTATGACGGGTACATCCGCCGTCAGATGAAGCAGGTAGAACAGTTCAAAAAACTGGAGCAGAAAAAAATTCCGGAAGATATTGATTATGAAGATGTAGGAAGTCTTCGTATCGAAGCCCGTCAGAAACTGGAATCTTACAGACCGATCTCCATTGGACAGGCATCCCGAATCTCAGGCGTATCCCCTGCTGATATCTCCGTACTTCTTGTATACCTGGAAAGCAGATCAGGAAATAAGCATTAAGAACAAAGATATATCGTATATGAACAATAAAAACATAAAGAAATAGAGAGGAAACTACATGTACAATTTAGAAATCCTGGAAAAAGGCTGTGAAGAACTTGGAATTACTCTAAATGACACACAGAAACACCAGTTTATCCGGTTTTACGAATATCTTATAGAAAAAAATAAAGTCATGAATTTAACCGGAATCACAGAATTTGATGAGGTTCTCGTGAAACATTTCCTGGACAGCCTCTGCTGTGTCAAGGCTGTAGATATGAGCCAGGTAAAAACTGTCATGGACATTGGAACAGGAGCAGGATTCCCGGGTGTTCCATTGAAGATCACTTTTCCGGAGGTGGAAGCCTGCCTTCTGGATTCCCTGAACAAACGGGTAAAATTCCTGGAGGAAACCTTCGAACTTCTCGGACTTAACGGAATTTCCGCCATCCACGGAAGAGCAGAAGAATATGCCAAAAACAAATCCTACAGAGAAAAATATGATCTCTGCGTATCCAGAGCAGTATCCGGCCTGGCAACCTTATCCGAGTACTGTCTCCCATATGTAAAAGTCGGAGGAGTTTTTGTGTCCTATAAATCCGGTTCCGTAAAGGAAGAAGCAGAAGCAGCAGAGAAAGCAATAAAGATCCTCGGCGGAAAGATTCGCGACATCCGGTACTTTGACCTTCCGGGTTCCGAGATCAGTCGCTCTCTGGTAATTATCGAAAAAGTAAAGAATACACCGGGCAAATATCCAAGAAAAGCCGGTACACCGCTCAGAGAGCCACTTGCATGATCGCTGAGTTCAGATGAATATATACAAGTCGAATTTGCTATGCAGCTCTGTACCGAATAACTGCATGGAATCATTCGGTTAAATTGAAATCTCCTGTCGAACAACAATGAAATTTGTACGACAGGAGATTTTTTTGTCCAACAGTTTCACAAAATTATCACAAAGTTATCCTACTTTTATCACAAATTACTTTTACACTATACAATGATAGAGATGCCCCTGGATTCCCCCATTCTCTGTTTCATCCAGGGGCATTTTCTATTGAAAAAGATGCTTAAAGGAGGAGAGTAAAGTGATTGAAGTAAGTAATCTGGTCAAAAAGTATGGCGACCATACCGCAGTTGACCACCTTTCCTTTCAAATCGAAAAGGGGAAAATTTACGGATTCCTGGGTCCTAACGGAGCAGGAAAATCAACAACAATGAACATGATCACAGGATACATTGCTTCCACAGAAGGAAAAGTAATGATCGATGGTCATGATATTCTGGAAGAACCGGAAGCAGCTAAGAAATGTATCGGCTATCTGCCGGAAATGCCGCCACTCTATTTTGATATGACAGTTCTTGAATATATGAAATTTGCGGCTGATCTGAAAAAAATCCCAAGAAACCAGAAAGAAAAACAGATTAAAGAAGTCATGGATATGGTAAAGATCACAGACATGAAAGACCGTCTGATCAAAAATCTTTCCAAAGGTTATCGTCAGCGAGTAGGTCTTGCACAGGCAATCCTGGGCTATCCTGAAGTTATTATCCTGGATGAACCGACAGTTGGACTTGACCCGAAACAGATCATTGAGATTCGAGACCTGATCAAGAGTCTGAAGAAAAAACATACTGTTATCTTAAGCTCCCACATTCTTTCCGAAGTCAGAGCCGTATGTGATTACGTTCTCATTATTTCCCATGGAAAACTGGTGGCCAGCGATACACCGGACAATCTGGAACGTCTGGCAGCGGGTTCAAACAGCCTTCTTATGAAAGTAAAAGGCGAAAAAGATACGATCCGCAAAAATCTGGAAACCATTGAAGGTGTTACAGGTGTGGAAATGTCCTGTGACACAGATGAGGAACTGTGGAAAACAAAGGTCTCCATTGAAGAAAATGTGGATATCAGGGAAGAAGTATTCTATGCCATGGCGAAAGCAGACTGTCCGATCTACGAGATGCAGGTTAAGAGAGTATCTCTTGAGGATGTCTTCCTTGAACTCACCGAAGGTGAAAAGAAATCTTCAGCGAGCAAGAAGAAATCTCAATGGAAGCCGATAGAAGACGAACATAAAGACGAAGAAACAAAATCTGAGGAAACGGAGAAAGCTTCAGACGAGAAAGAGGGGGATCAGTCATGACAGCGATTTTTAAAAGAGAACTAAAAAGCTATCTGACCTCCATGGTTGGATATCTCTTTATATTTTTTGTCCTGGTGCTGACGGGAATTTATTTTTCCGCATATCAGCTTTCAGGCGGCTACTCAAAATTTGAATATACGTTAAGCGCACTGACATTTGTGTTCCTGATCGGTGTGCCGATCCTTTCCATGCGTGTACTTGCAGAAGAACGTAAGCAAAAAACAGATCAGCTTCTTCTGACGGCACCGGTATCTGTGTGGGATATCGTATTGGGAAAATATTTTGCACTGGTTGCAGTATTTGCAATCCCGGTTGTGATCATGTGTTTTTATCCACTGATCATGAGTAAATTCGGAACAGTTTCCTTTGCTTCAGCATACACCGGAATCCTGGGATTTTTCCTCTTGGGATGCGCCAATCTGGCCATCGGTGTATTTATGTCAGCACTTACAGAAAGCCAGGTAATTGCAGCAGTACTTACTTTTGTATTTCTGTTTGCTTTCTATATGATGAACGGAATTTCTTCATTCTTTTCACAGACATCCATGTCAACAGCTGTTGCATTCGGACTTCTGATCGTGGCTGTTGCGATTATCATTTATACCATGATAAAAAATATTCTGATCTCTGCAGTGATCGGAGCAGCAGGAGAAATTGCCCTTGTTATCGTATACGTTGTGAAATCCAGTATTTTCCAGGGAGGAATCCAGAAAGTGCTGAATGTATTCAATCTGAGCGGACATTATGACAACTTTACAAACGGCGTGTTTGACGTGACAGGAATTGTTTATTTTATTTCTGTTGTTGCGATCTGCCTGTTCCTTACTATGCAGTCCATTCAGAAGAGACGCTGGAACTAGGGGGTGAATGGAAATGAAATTCAGTGATAAATTCAAGAAAAATAAAGGTGAGGCAGCAGTAAATGAAGCTGCACAGGAAGGATCTGAAAAGAAAAAACATAAACCAGATCCGAAAAAACTGGTAGGAACCATAAGTAAAAAACATATCAAAAACGGCTCCTACAGCATGGCAATGGCAGCGATCTTTATTGTGATCGTAGTTGTGATCAATATGATCGTAGGTGCGATCCCATCCAAATATTCACAGCTTGATGTAAGCTCATCCAAGCTTTACACTATTGGCGATGAAACAAAAAAAGTGCTGAAGGCACTGGATAAAGATGTTACTATCTACCAGATTGCACAGAGCGGTTCTGAGGATGACACCATTTCAAATCTTCTGAAACGATATAAAGATGAATCTAAACATATCAAAGTTGAAGTAAAAGATCCGGTTGTAAATCCGAAATTTGCTTCGGAATATACAACAGATGATCTTGCAGCAAACAGTCTGATCGTAGTTTGCGGAGACCGGAACAAGGTTATCAGCTATAATGACATGTATTCTACTTCTGTAGATTACAATACCTGGCAGCAGACAACAACAGGTTTTGACGGTGAAGGACAGATTACAAGTGCCATCGGATATGTAACTTCCGAGGATCTTCCAATCATGTACACCTTATCCGGACACGGTGAGAAAGATCTGGATTCCAGCTTCAAGGAAGACATCCAGAAAGCCAACATTGATATCAAAGAGCTGAATCTTCTCACAGAAGGAAAAGTACCGGATGATGCAGACTGCCTGATGATCGTATCCCCGACAAGTGATATTTCCGAAGAGGAAAAAACAGAGATCCTGGATTATCTGGAAGCCGGTGGAAAGGCAATGATCTTTTCTGACTACACACAGGATGATCTGCCGAATTTTGATGCTGTTCTTGCAAACTACGGCGTTAAACGTGCAGAAGGAATCGTATTTGAGGGTGACAGCCAGCATTACGGAATGCAGATGCCATATTATCTGGTGCCGACTGTAAACAGCACAGATGCAAGCTCTGAGACAGCTTCAGCAGGATCTTATGTACTTGCACCGTATGCACAGGGAATCCAGAAAACAGACGATGTAAGAGATACAGTAACTATTGACAGTATCCTGACAACTTCTGACCAGGCTTATTCTAAGACTAACATGCAGAGCAGTCAGATTGAAAAAGAGGACGGCGATGTTGATGGACCGTTTGATCTTGGTATCGCTATCACTGAAAAACTGGATGATGACAAAGAAACACAGATCGTTTATTATTCCACAGCAAACCTGATGGAAAGTCAGGTAAATCAGATGGTATCCGGCGGAAATGAGAAACTTCTTCTGGAGTCTTTAAGCTGGATGACCAGTACAGATGAAAGCAGCTCTGTTTCTATTTCATCCAAGAGCCTGCAGTCTGCAAACCTGACAGTTACTGATTATGATGCGGCATTCTGGAAAATCTGCACCATTGGTCTGATTCCTGGCGTATTCCTTGTTGCAGGATTCCTGATCTGGCTCAGAAGGAGAAAAGCATAATGAAAAAATCGACAAAACTTGTTTCGGCAGTTGTTGTTCTTGCAGTTCTTGGAGGTGTTTACGTAGGATTAAACACCTACGTGACAAAAAAAGAGAGCACAGAGAGCAGCAGTGAAGAGGAAAGCAAAACAGAAGTGTATTCTGTGAAAACGGATGATATCAAATCCCTGGAATTTATCATAGACAAGAAGGATACGGTCTTTGAGAAAAAAGATGACTCCTGGGTAAAAAAAGATGAGACTGCTTTCCCTGTAAATCAGACAACGCTTGATTCCGCAGCCTCCGCTCTGGAAAAGGTGGAGGCAGACAGAGTTCTTGAAAACGTGGATGACCTCACGGAATATGGATTGGATTCTCCGTCCAATTCCGTGACTGTTACAACAGATGACGGAACAACGAAATTCAACATCGGAGATGAAAATACTTCTACGAACCAGTATTACATTGCAAAGGATGATGAAGACAGTACCGTTTATGTGGTAAGTTCAAGTACAGTAACGCCGTTTATGAATTCCCTTTATGACTATGCACAGGGAGAAGATTTCCCAACCATTGATTCTTCTACAGTGAAGAAAGTACAGGTCAGCCAGGACGAAGATTCTTATATCCTTGAGGAAAATTCTGATGGAGCTACCTGGGATGTTTCTACAGATGGCAGCGATAAAGAAACAGCAGATACAACTGCAGCCGGAAATGTAACATCCGGACTTGGAAGCCTGGCATATGATCAGTTTACAGACTACAATGCCGAAGATCTTTCCAGGTATGGCCTTGATAAGCCGTATGCGATCATTACAGTGGATTATCAGGAAGAGGTGGAGAACGACAGCAGTGATGAGTCTGAAAGCGATTCTGAGGCGTCTGAGAGCGTTACAGAGGACAATACAGATTCCACTGAAGAGAATTCCGGTGACAGCATTGACAGTACAGCATCTGATGATAGCAGTTCCGGTGATAGTTCTGAAAGTGAAGATGCTGCGGACAGTTCAGATACTGGAGACTCCACTGAGAAAACAACAGTAGATAAACAGCTTGTGATCTACGTAGGTGACAATGCAGATGATGGCAGCAGGTATGTAACAATAGATAACAAACAGGTTTACACAATGTCTACCGACACATTAAGTGCAATAATTGACAAAAAAGCTTCCGACCTCTGGTCACTGATTGTAAATTATCAGTCAGTAAAAACTCTGGATCAGCTCCAGGTTACTTACGCAGGTGATACACATACTGTAAATGTTTCACGTGAAACATCAATAGACGATGATGGAAATGAAACAGAGACAACAACCTATAAGCTTGATGGAAATGAGATTGACAGCACAACATTTACAACTTTCTACAACAAGCTTGTAAACATGGCGGGTCAGAAACGTTTGACTGAAAGCTATACACCGGCTGCAGACGCAGAAATGAAGGTTGTTTTCACAGATACAGATAACAACCAGACAACCGTTACCTTCTACTCATATGACACAAACTATTATGCAGCTGTCGTTGACAACAAAGTATTCCTTGTAAATAAAATGACAGTAAAAGAAATGTTCACAGCATACGAAACTCTGGTAAACGGCAACGCGAAAGCAACGGAAACACCAACCACAACTGCTGAGGCAGAATAAAAGAAATAATAAAAAAGCATTATCAATGGAAACGATACTACGTCTGTTGGATAGTGCTTTTTTAATGGATAAAAAAACCTGTACAGTGACTTTCACCACCATACAGGTTTTTTTATATCTAACAGAAGGTTCGGGGGAGCTTCTGTCAGTAACTAAGTATTATGCAAGACCTCTTTCTTCCAGCCAGTCGAAGAGAACAACTTTTTCTGCTTTCTTTCTCTTAGTCATGTGATTGAACTGAAGGATCGTCAGGATTGTGAAGATCACTAACAGCGCAACCATTACAATAATGGAAGAGGTAATGCTTCGGCCACCGCTGATCGTTGCACGGAATGCATCGACCGTGTAAGTAAACGGAACGTATGCATGGATCTTCGCAACGAATGAAGGTGAAACCTCAACCGGATACGTTCCGGCAGATCCTGCAAGCTGAACGACCATGAATACCAGCATCAGGAAGCTTCCTACCTTACCAAGAGTAATGTTGAAGAAGTACATGATAGAGGTAAAGGTCATTGATGTCAGGCAGGCGAAGAGTACGGTTTTGCCCATCTCTGCAGGTGTGAATCCGTTAAATGCATGTAACAGCATGATCAGGCAGATTCCCTGAAGGATAGCTACCGGATAAAGGACGGAAGCCTTGCTTGCCCACCATGCGAAACCGGATTTCAGTTTGCCCTTATACTGAGCCAGAGGATACATCAGGCAGAATGCCAGCGCGCCGACCCAGAGGCCTACAGACATCATGTAAGGCGCCATTGCGTGTCCGTTATTCGGGACATCGGTAAGCTTTGTTTCATCGTTTACAACAGGAGTTGCGAACATTTTGATCGTTTCATCACTTGCTGAATTATCTTTTACAGTGGTAGCTCCATCGCTGAGGCTTGTGGTCAGTGTCTTGGAACCGTCTTTCAGTTCTTTCATACCGCTTCCAAGCTTCTTGGAGCCATCATACAGCTGAGAGGAACCGCTCTGAATCTGGGCAGCGCCATCTGCAAGCTGTTTTGCACCATTGTTAAGTGTGCTGTTGTTGCTTACAAGTTTCTCGGTACCGCTGAGAAGTGTTGAGGTACCGTTTGCTAATGTTTTAGTTCCGTTTGCAAGCGTAGCAGCACCGCTGGAAAGCGTCTTGGCTCCTGTTGAGAGCTTTTTGGTACCGCCTGTAAGAGCGGAACTATTTTCGGAAAGTTTTGCAACACCATCGGTGTAGGTTGTGATTCCGGTTGTCAGTGTTCCGGAACCATCGGCTAATGCTTTTTGTTCCGTCTGCAAGAGTAGTTAGCACCGCTGGAAAGAGCCTTGGCTCCGGTTGCCAGTTTCTTGGTGCCGTCTGTAAGAGCAGCACTGTTTTCAGAAAGCTTTGCAATACCATCGGTGTAAGTTTGCGATTCCAGCTGTCAGTGCCTTAGAACCATCTGCCAGCTGACCTGCACCGGATTTGATATCCGGAAGTGCGTCAGTGATCTGTTTGCCGGCTGCTTTCAGATTCTTTGCACCGTCGTTGAGTTTTTTATCATAAGATGTCAGTTGGTCAAATCCATCGTTCATAGCTCTGATTCCCGCTGCTGCAGTCGGGAAGGCTTCGGCTGTGCCGTCTTCCAGAGACTGAAGTCCTGCGGAAACATTCTTGGTTCCTGCGTTTACAGCCTGTGCACCCTGGTACAGCTGTGTAACACCTGCAGAAAGCTGAGCGATCAGATCTGTAGGAAGCTGATTTGTAGCTGCGGATAACTGCTCTGCACCTGCATTCATGGTTGTTGCGCCTGCACTCATCTGGTTTGCACCATCTGTCATGGCTGTTGCACCCTCAGAAAGTGTACCGGCACCCTGAGTCAGTCCTCCGGAAATCTGAGTCAGTCCGGAAGCTGCTTCGTAAAGTTTGGAAGCAACAGCATTCAGGTTTTCCTGAGTAGAAGAGAGCTGACCGGATACGCCAGCTGCAAGCTGTGAAACCTGATCAGAATAACTGCTCATGTAAGAACCGTCCACGCCAGTCATTCCACCGGCTGTGCTGTTTAAAGCGTTGATCACATCATTCAGAGCTGCTGCGGAAATGGTTCCGTCCTCAGAAGCGGTTGCCTGAATTGCCTGAAGCTGTGCTGCTAAATCGGTCATTGTCTGTCCGGCAGTACCAATCTTGGTATTTGCCTCAGTAAGTGCTCCAGTTGTTTGCTGTCCATATCCTGTAAGGATGCTGCTGACCTGATCACCCACCTGTGAAAACTGTGTGCCTGCATTCTGGAGAGCTGGGATCAGACTGTCTGTGATACTGCTGCTGGTCTGGCTTGTGATGCCTGCGGCCTGAGTGATATATCCGGCCGCATTGTTGATTCCGTCTGCTGCATTGTTCATGCCAGCTGCGGCACTGTTCATACCAGCTGCGGCTGTGTCCATACCATCCTTTGCGGAAGTAAGGCCGGCTGCAAGCTTGTTGATGGATTCCTGTGTTGTTCCCTCTTTCAGAGCAGAAACTTTATCATTCAGGGTTTTCAGTCCGTCTTCCAACTGCTGTGTTCCGGATATCAGTGACTGTGAGTCATCGGTTCCTTTGGTAACACCGGTATTCAGCTGAGAGATACCATTGGAAACGGTTGTGAGTCCGTTTTCAAGTGGGGCAAGCTTTTTTGCACCGGCTGCGAGTTTGCCAGCACCAGCCACATAGGTGGCAGTTCCATCTGCAAGAGTGTCAGCACCAGCTACATACTGTGTTGCTCCGTCGGAAAGAGTATCAATACCTGCACTTAATGCATTTGCACCGGATTCCAGGCTGCTTGCGCCGGATTTCAATGTATCAGAATTTTTATTAAGCTCATCCACACCAGCGGTGTACTGCTGAACACCTTCATCCAGAGTATCTACACCGGTTGTCAGCTCAGGAACCTTTTCTGTCAGAGCTGCAACACCGCTGTTCAGCTGGTTTGCACCGGATTCCAGGCTGCTTGCGCCGGATTTCAATGCATCAGAATTTTTATTAAGCTCATCCACACCAGCGGTGTACTGCTGAACACCTTTATCCAGAGTATCCACATCCGGTTGTCAGCTCAGGAACCTTTTCTGTGAGGGTTGCAACGCCGCTGTTCAGCTGCCCTGCACCATCGTTCAGGCTCTTTGCGCCATCGTTAACCTTTGCAACACCATCGGTGTAGGTCTTAAGACCTTCTGTGAGACTGTCAGCACCGCTTACAAAGGTAAGAGTGCTGGTAGAAAGCTTTTTCAGGTTCTTAGTGATCGTTGTATTACCATCAGCTGCTGTATTCAGTCCGTCTTCGATCTTTCCGGATCCGTCTGCTGCTTCCTGCATTCCGTCACCTGCTTCTGAGATAGAATCAAAAACGGTTTCTGTATAGGTTTCTGTAACCTTGGAAGCGATGTTATCGCGAAGCTTCAGCATTGCTGTCTCACTGAGCTTGGAGGCGATATAGTTGGTTCCCGGGTTAGTCTCGTAGGACAGTTCCATTTGCTTTGGATCGTCATCCATTACAGTGGCTGCATTTGCGGAGAAAATTTTTCCGGAATTTTTGATAACCCATGTAATAGGTTTCCCGTTGGCCAGACCGTCCTCTGCTGTCTTGCTGTCTACAATGTTAAATGCCATTGAGTCGTTGTCTTTCAGTTCATCCGCCATGTCCTTACCTATGCTCAGGGTCTTGCCATTATACTCGACAGGTTTGTCTTCGTTTACCACGGCCACTGGCAGGCTGTCTACGTTTCCGTAAGGATCCCACATGGATTTCAGAAACAGGCCTGCATAGATGATCGGGATTACGATAATGGCGATTACGACGATAAGCATGAGCTTGTTACGAAGTAAGCTTTTCCATTCGTTTTTGATCATATTACCTATCCCTTTCTTATTAAATTGTATTATCAAACATAGTTGATTAATCAAACTTTATTCCAGTAATGGTAACGAAATCTATTAATCATATTAAAATCTATTAATAGCTTTACACTCCATTATCAAACAAAGTGTTGATTTTCTTTACGTGATGTATTATACTAAACACATACCACAGATACAACCATTAAAAATTTACTGAATGTATATTAATAGACGAAAATAATGGAAGTGTCTATTACAAATAAAAAACTGCATAATAGACAAAAAGTACTTTATTTACTTTGAATTTATGTGCAGTTGGTAATATTAAATGCAGACAGGATTCCTCTGTTTCAACTAAATTGCGCAGCAGATTTCTGGTATCATGCAGATCAGTGTAGAGAAAGAGAATGCTTTTGCTCGTTTGAAGGATGCACATTGTATGACAGTTGCAGAGTATCGTAAGTAATAGGTGATGGAGGAAACAGGCTTGCTTTTTTGAATTGCAGGGGGGATTAAGATGGCGGAAAAAGTTGACAGAAGAGTACGTAAGACCAAGGCACAGTTGCGAGCGGGGCTTGCCCGTCTTATGCAGAAGAAGAGTATTAAGGAAATTACGGTAAAGGAACTGGTAGAAGAAGTTGATATCAACCGCTCCACATTTTATCTTCACTATACAGATATCTATCAGATGCTGGAATCCATAGAGGCTGAATTGATGGAGGAAATCACGCATTTGGTGGCAGACTATCCTCTGGATCCTCTTAATAATAAGGAGAGCTCGTACCTTTTATTGAGCAGATATTTACGATCCTGGATCATAATAAGGATATTTGTATTGCACTTCTTGGAAAGAATGGAGATATGGCTTTCGTGAATCGTATAGAAAAACTGATCGCAGATACAGTGCTGCATCGCTTGTCAGTTCGTCTTCCGAAAGACAACCGTGATATT
>ENA-OPYX01000946-OPYX01000946.1-human-gut-metagenome-genome-assembly--contig:-NODE-946-length-16424-cov-4.249064_pt1 | contig 16424 bp, 23 predicted proteins | sample MGYA00242639_ERZ504486 | MGnify/ENA primary metagenome ERZ504486 (study PRJEB26092, sample SAMD00036296) | human gut metagenome | host: Homo sapiens | study: EMG produced TPA metagenomics assembly of... | reverse complement strand
CAAGCCGGATGTCTGTCACCTGAATAATTTTAACTACCAGCTGACACCTTCCATCATCCTGGAAATCGTGAAGTGGCGCAAGGAGACCGGAAGAGATTGCAAAATCATCTTCACGGCACATGACTACATCTCCGCTTGGTGTTGGAGGTGTAACTAATATGATGATTCATATCCAGGAACACCTGGACAAATCTAAAATTAATTTTGACTATCTTGTGTTTCATGATAGGCACGAACCTATGGAAGACAAAGTTCTTTCATTGGGAAGTAAAAAGTATGTTGCTTCAGCGGATAATGTGAAATTTAGACCTTTTAGAAGAATTTGGAGAATTAATGAAATTCGGAAAGTCTGCAAGAGAAATCATATTAAAATCCTACATTATAATGCGGATTGTGCAGCAGATATGACAAATATTATTGGCGCAAAATTGGGTGGGGTTCAATATATTACAATACATAGTCACAATGCTGGCTTTGGAGCAGCAGGTAATGGAATCGATTTATGAGCAAAATCTTAAAGCCATTAATTCCACTCTTTTGCGATAACTTTTATGGCTGTTCAGAACTAGCTGCAAGATTTCTATTTCCGAGGTCGATTATTGAATCTGGTAGGTATTCAGTACTTCCGAATGGAATGATTTGGAGAAATATGATTATGATGAAGCTGTTCGTCGAGAAATACGAAAAAAGCTGAATCTGGAAGGTAAGTATGTTGTAGGACACGCTGGAAGGTTTTCTGATCAAAAAAATCACAGCTTTTTGCTGGACATCTTTCAAGCAGTACACCAAAAAAATCCAAATACTGTGTTACTTTTGTTTGGCGTTGGTGAATTACAAGAAGCGATGAAAAATAAGGCTAGGACATTAGGAATTGAAGACGCTGTAATTTTTTATGGAGCTTCAAATGAAATGAATAAAATGTGGCAGGCAATGGATGTTTTTGTAATGCCATCTTTACACGAAGGTCTTCCGGTCACGGGGGTCGAGGCACAGGCGAGCGGATTGCCATGTGTTTTCTCAGATGCAATAACAAAAGAAGTAGGCTTAACTTCAAATACAGAATTCCTTTCTCTTCAAGAAAAACCTGATGTGTGGGCGGAACATATTTTGAAGTATATGAATGTGCAAAGGAAAAGTGAAAGAAAAATATTGGAGCAGGCAGGTTATGATATTCAGCAGACAGCAGATACACTTGCACAACTGTATTTGAATGTTGCTGAAAAACTATAAAGGATGGAAGGAGAAAGTGCTTAATGATTGTAGTGAAGAATAAAGCAGATTGCTGTGGATGTACGGCATGCTATAGTGTATGCCCGAAAAAAGCTATAAGTATGCAGCAGGATCAAGAGGGCTTTTTATATCCATTCGTGGAAATTTCAAAGTGTATAGATTGCAAATTGTGCGATTCTGTCTGTCCTATTGAAAATAAAATCGAGTCTAAAATGTTTGATAGAAAAGCATACGTACTCAGAGCAAAGGACGTAGAAATTGTTTCTACAAGTACCTCTGGAGGATTTGTAACACCGTTAGGCGAATGGATCCTAAATCAGGGAGGTGTTATTTGTGGCTGCAACTTATGAATGAAGAATATAAGGTAATTCATAAAATTTCCGGGGGGGGCAGAAGAGATTTCGGAGGTTCAAAATACGTGCAGAGCGATTTAGGCGATTGCTTTTCTGAAATAAAAAAACACTTGATGCAAGAAACGAAAGTGTGCTTTATTGGAACGCCGTGTCAGGTGTATGGATTAAAATCATATCTGAGAAAAAGAATACGATAATCTGGTAACCGTAGATTTGGTTTGCCATGGTACACCGTCGCCGAAACTTTGGAAAAAATATTTAGACGAACAAAAAGACAAATATCATTCAGAAATAGATGATATTGTTTTCAGAAATAAAACATATGGATATCACAGTGGCACCATGCGTATAAGATTCAAAAATCAGTTTGTTTATTATGGAAGCGCCCGTGTGGATCCAATGCTTAAGAGTTTCTTTGCTGAAATTTCGTCAAGACCAAGTTGCTATCAATGTCACTTTAAATCAGTGGAACGATGTAGTGATTTCACTATTTATGATTGCTGGCATGCAAATAACTTAGTGGAGGGTCTTGTTGATGATGATAAAGGCTTTACTAATCTGATCGTGCAGTCTTCAAAGGGAGAAAGGATTCTGGATAGAATTGCAGACAGGTATGAGCTTTATGCAACAAATTTGGAAAAGGCTATAGAATTGGATGGCACGATGATTTGCCATTCAGCAGAGCCTCATCCAAGACGAGATGAATACTATCTGAATTTAGATAAAGAAACCCTAAGAGCACATATACAAAAATTTGTACCAATCAGAATAAGAGATTATTTAATAGAGAAATCTAAAGGAATCTTTTATCGGATGGGTGTGTATAAGTTTCTGAAGAACAAGAAATAAGAATCTGTTATTGCTTCTGAATGATTTGGATTCAGGAGGATATATGATTCAAATAAAGAGCAAATTGGATTGTTGTGGCTGCACTGCCTGTGCAAGTTCTTGTCCTAAAAGTGCAATTACGATGGTTCCTGACGAAGAAGGTTTTCTGTATCCTAAAATTGATATGAGACGTTGTATTGAATGTGGAGCATATTTAAAAAGATATGCAAGAAAGAATAATTTGAAACTTGTATCGATATGTTTGTATCAGTCCTGGTGTGATTTGAATATTAACTGTCACCCGTTGGAGTTTAGTTCATATATTCAGTTTTCTGAGTGTGTTTATACAACGACATTCCATGGGACGATTTTTACATTGTTGAATCATAAGAATTGCGCTATCTATAGTTGTTCAAAAAAAATTGAAAGATTTACTTGAGTGGACACATAAAGAAGAGGCAATGTTGTCATTGACAGCTACATATGATGAATTTGAGAGCCTGATTACCAAACAACATAGCTATGAATTATTCGAGACTATAATCGAAAAAAAAATGGAAGGAATCACAAAAGATATATATAGATGCTCTTAAATCATGTGAAGTCTGAAACGGAAAGCGAGTTAGTAATCAACAATCCAAGGAATGAGTCGATAGGAATAGTATCCATGGGGGAGGACACCTGCTTGATAACTACTATAGTTATAGGAAAAGGCAGTTAGGATTTCTGGAGACAATGATATTCTTGATGGATATGGAAGAGATATTTCAATAAAGAGATGGAGACACGCTAGGACTGGTTAAACGAACATCAATGAAGGTTTATTTCGAGTAGCCTTCTGTTGTCATTTTAGTATCTGACACAGTGAAGTGCCTATAGCTCTGGCTCATTCACTGAGATATTGAGAACTGAAAAATCATACACAGTCAAAAAATAATTAATTATATGAGGAATAATATTAATGAGTCGTAAAACAGAATTAGCAAAAAATACGGCTATACTTACAGTGGGAAAACTATGCACGCAATGTATTAGTTTTTTCCTTCTTCCTTTATATACGGCAATTCTGTCAACGGAAGAGTATGGCACGTTTGATTTATTGGTCACATATTCAACATTATTACTTCCACTCGTAAACTGGCAGTTGGATCAGGGACTGTTCCGATTTATGCTTGATTATCGTGGAAACAAAGAAGAACAAGGAAAACTCTTTTCTACGCTGTTACTATCTAGTACGATACAAAGTATTATTTACATTATTCTTTTTGTTTGTGTAGAACCTTTTTTGAAAATTCAAAATGCGTATTTTTTGTTACTGTATGTGGTGCTGCATGTCTACACGGCATTGTTTCTTCAATTTGTTAGAGGATTGGGATATAGCGTTAAATATACAATTGCATCGTTTATATCCGCTTCAGCAACAACAGTTTTAAATGTCATTGCGTTGGCTATTTTGAAAATGGGGCTGCAAGGATTGTTCTTGTCTACTCTGATAGCTCAGTTTTTGACGTTATTGTATTTGGTGTTTACATCCAAAGCGTGGGAGTATTTTTCTGTTAAGAGTATTCGGCCGACGGTATTCAAACGGGTTGGTGCTTATTCTATTCCTTTAATTCCCAATAATCTGGCTTGGTGGGTTGTAAATGCGTCGGATAGAACTATAATTGCACATTTTTTTAGGAACTGCTGCTAATGGTGTTTATTCTATAGCAAATAAGTTTCCTAATGTGTTTATCAACTTTTATAATATCTTGAATTTGTCCTGGACTGAGACAGTATCATTACATTTTGACGATGAGGATCGCGACGAATTCCTAACGGAAACAATGACGTCTCTTTTTAAACTGTTTGCAGCTGCATGCTTTGGCATTGTTGCGTGTATGCCGTTTGTATTCCCGATTTTGATTAATGAGAAGTATGTTGCTGGATATGACCAAATCTTGATTTTGATGTATGCAATGCTTTTTAGAGTGCTCGTCGGATTATATAGTTGCATATATGTAGCTCAGAAAAATGCAAAAAAGATTGCTTATACTTCTATTTCTGCAGCTATAATCAATATTACAGTGAATTTGATTTTAATAAATAAAATTAAGATTTTTGCAGCATCAATATCTACACTGGTTGCATTCTTTTCAATGTTTATCATTCGCTATATTGATGTTAATAAGACTGTGCATATGCGAATTCGGAAGCCAATTATTATTGGAAGCATTCTAATTGGTACTATGCTGATAGGAACATACTATTGTGAAAATAAGATGATTCAGCTCATCGCACTTTGTGTCACAGCAATCTATGCAGTGCTGACGAATGTTGATATGTTGAAATCTGGCATGAAATTAGTAAAAAGTCGCTTTGGAAAATAGGTTTTGGCTGTGATTAAAGAGAGTATTCCGCATGATTTTATATTTTTCATTCGATTCTTATTACTGCTTTTTAGAGAGTAGTAGATAAGCTCGGAGGTTAATCGATTTATAGATATATTGCGATAAATGTGCTTTTTGTGCAACGATTATATTTCTTGTTGGTTTACACAAGGTCTAAACTGTAATTAAAAACAAATAATACGCAGGAGGAACAGCCTATGGTGGATTTGATAGATACAATAGTATATGCAGGAAGGTTAAAAGACAAATCTGCCTTGATGAGCAGTTCTTCTGGTGGCGCATTTACTGCACTCTCGGATGCTTTTCTGAAAAGCAGAGATGCTGTGGTGGCTGCAGTCTATAATTATGAGAATCATACTGTGGAATTCCAGATGATTCTGGATGAGAAGCAGCGTGAAAGAGCAAAAGGCTCAAAATATATGCAGAGCAAGCCCGGTGATATTTACCAGGAAGCGTATTATTGGTTAATGGATAATCCAAAGAAAGAATTGCTTTTTGTTGGCATGGGATGTCAATCAGATGGATTTCGGAAGTTCAGTGAAATAAAAGGAATCCGTGATAGGGTGTATATCGTAGACATTATCTGCCACGGCTCTCCAAGTCCGAAACTGTGGAGAGAATATGCAGAATCAATACAAAAGAAGGATGGAAGGATAACTTATCTTACCTTCAAAGACAAGCGCAATGGTTGGAAATCGCCTACAGCTTACGTGAAGGTCAACGGGTCAGAGAGACCGCTTAAAGATTATGTTAAGGTGTTTTATAATCGGTGTGCGTTACGGCCGTCTTGTTATGAATGCCCTTATGCTACGACAGAACGAAAAACAGATATGACCATTGGGGATTTCTGGCATATTGAAGAGACTATTCCAGATTTTTATGACCCTAATGGTAATTCTCTGTTCTTGATTCATACTGACCGGGGTGAAGAATTGTTTGAAAAGATTCGAGATAATTTGGATTATAGATTAAGCAATACAACACAATGTTGGCAGGCGAATCTTGAAGCGCCGACTCAAAAGTCTGAACAAAGAGATGCATTCTGGAACGATTATCAAAAGAAAGGAATTGATTTCGTGATGAAGAAATATGGAACAGTTCCAATGAAGACAAAAGTAAAGAATAAACTCCTCAAAATTTTGAGGGGGGGGGTACGAACTAAATAACCTCGATTATGCTGATTACTCCGAAAGGAGGGCAGCATAATGAACTGGAAGCAGCCTAAAGTATATGCAGTAAAACATAAGGATGAAATGACAAGAGCAGCTTCCAGATCAGGTGGTATTTTTACAGCTCTTTCGGATCAGGTTTTATCCAACGGTGGTGTGGTCTATGGTTGTGTTTTGACGGAAGAATTTGATGCCGTACATATTCGCACTGATAATGCGGAAGATCGTAATCGAATGCGAGGCTCAAAATATATCCAGAGTAAACTAGGTGATACATTTAAAAGTGTCAAAACAGATCTCGATGCTAAGAAAAGTGTACTTTTTTCTGGAACTTCCTGTCAGGTAGCAGGATTGAAAAAATACATTGGAAAAGAGTATGATAATTTATTCTGCGTGGATATTGTCTGTCACGGAGTACCAAGCAAAAAAATATGGGAGGCATATCTGCGTTGGCAAGAGCATAAAATGCACTCTAAAGTTGCAAGTGTGGACTTCCGAAATAAGAAAGACTTTGGATGGCATGATCATGTAGAAACACTTTGTTTTGAAAATGGAAAGTCTACGAGTAGTCGGGTATTCAAGGAACTTTTCTACGGGCATACCGTTCTGCGGCCGAGTTGCTATGAATGTCCCTATAAGTCTATAATGCATCCAGGAGATATTACAATTGCAGATTACTGGGGAATCGAGAAAGCCGCACCAGAGTTTGATGATAACAAGGGCGTTTCATTAGTGCTAGTAAATAATGAGGCTGGAGAAAAAATCTTCGAAAAAGTAAAAAAGAGACTGATTTGGAAGCAGACAAAGCTAGAGGACAGTATGCAGCCGCCTCTTAAAGCTCCATTTCCAAAACCAGATAATAGAGAGCAGTTCTGGAGTGACTTTAAAAATAAATCGTTTGAGTATGTTGCCAGGAAATATGGTGGCATTGGATTAAAGAATGATGCAAAATCATTCTTGAGAAAAGTAAAGAGAAAAATCAAAAAGTTGGTGAGTAAAGGTGGAAAGAGAAATACCGGTATTATATAAAAGAAAAGAAGATTGCTGTGGGTGTACGGCCTGTTATGCCATTTGTCCGAAAGAAGCCATTTCTATGGTAGAGGACGAAGAGGGCTTTGAGTATCCACAAATAGATGAAAGTAAATGCGTGCGGTGCTACCAATGTATTAAAGTATGTCCGATAAAAGCAGCACAAGTACAGTAAAGGAGAAAAATTATGAAAACAACATTACTTATCATGGCAGCCGGTATCGGCAGTCGCTTCGGAACAGGAATTAAACAGTTAGAACCGGTGGATGATGCCGGACATATCATTATGGATTACTCGATTCATGATGCAATCGAGGCTGGCTTCAATCATGTGGTATTTATTATTCGTAAGGATATCGAGAAAGAGTTTAAAGAGGTCATCGGTGAACGTATTGCCTCTATTTGCGCGTCCCATGATGTAACTGTGGACTACGCTTTCCAGGATATCAACGACATCCCGGGAGTTCTGCCGGAAGGCCGGACAAAGCCGTGGGGGACTGGCCAGGCCGTCCTTGCAGCGAAGAAGGTCATCAAGACTCCGTTCATTGTCATCAATGCAGACGATTACTACGGCAAGGAAGGTTTCAAAGCCGTACATGAGTATCTGGTGAATGGCGGCAAGTCCTGCATGGCTGGTTTCGTTCTGAAGAACACGCTATCTGATAATGGCGGTGTGACCCGTGGCATCTGCAAGATGGATGATCAGAACAATTTGACTGAGGTTGTGGAAACCAAGAACATCGTAAAAACTGCAACTGGGGCAGAAACAGACGGCTTAGCTGTGGATGTAAATTCTCTGGTATCCATGAACATGTGGGGATTAACTCCTGATTTTCTGGATGTGCTGGAGGAGGGCTTCAAAGAGTTCTTTGAGAAAGAAGTTCCGGGCAATCCTTTGAAAGCTGAGTATCTGATCCCAATTTTCATCGGTGAACTGCTGGAGCAGGGCAAGATGTCTGTGAAGGTTCTGAAGACCAACGACACCTGGTACGGCATGACCTATCACGAGGACGTTGCAGCAGTAAAGGACAGTTTCAAGAAGATGCTGGAGAACGGCGTGTATAAGGCCGACCTGTTTAGTGATCTGTAAACGACGATGAAAGAAACGATTGATTTACTCGGAAAGATCCTCACAAACATCCTGACTGCTCTCTATGAGCCGTTTGGATTCTCGCTTTTTCTTTCCTTCCTCGCAATGTTTTTCTATCTTTATGCTTATGAATCTATTGGAGCAGGAAAAGGCTGGAAGATTGCCATGATGACATGGTATCAAAAGTTCAAGGAGGGTGTGTTCTTTCGGAAACTGTTCTTCCTGGCCTTTGTGACTTCACTTATTCTGTTCCGAACCCTGTTAAACCGTCAGCTGTGGATGAATCCTTTATCCGATGTTATGGGCGGCTGGGGCATCTGGGAGACCGTGAACGGCGAACAGAAGTTGACCACCGAGTGCATCGAGAACGTGATCATGATGGTGCCGTTTTCAGTTATAGTGATGTGGACGTTCGGAAAGAAGATAGGAAACAGTTGGAAGAAGATACTGTGGCAAAGCGGTAAGATAGCATTTGTCTTTTCAACAAGCATTGAAATGTTGCAGTTATTGCTTCGCTTGGGTACATTCCAGCTATCAGACATCTTCTATAACACAGTCGGCGGAGTGATAGGTGGATTGATGTATTGTGCAGTGATGAAGGCAAAAAAGCGTCTGTAAAAGAATATAGTTTTGTGATATACTAAAAAAGAGACTTCTATGTTGTTCTCTACATACACAATACTTGATTTAAACGATTATAATTTTGGAAAGAGGTTTGCGTCCTATGCCTAGAACTAAAGGTAGCAAGAATAAGCCCAAAACTGTGATTGCAGATTTTGCAACACAGATTGCAGAAAAGCAGTCCGCAAAGGAAGAACTCACAGCCGAAATCGCATCCATCACTGCCAACATTGACACTTTGAAGGTTGACCTGAAAGAGAAGAAGACTGCTCTGAAGAAGGCCGAAAAAGAAGTGGCAACGCTGGAAGCGAAGAAGGCAAAGGCAGAGGCGAAGGCCGCTGAGGAGGCTAAGAAGACCGAAGCAGAGGCTGTGCTGAAGAAGTTGCTGGCAAGTGGCATGAGCGCGGACGAGATTCTGGAAAAGCTGAAATAAACAAGAAAACCAATAACAAAAATAAATGCCGTGTGGACAAACTGAACTCCAGGAGTTCACTCGGTATTTTTTGAAGGCTGCTGTATAGTTTATAACGAAAATAAAAGAAGAAGAAAATTTAAAGAAATGGAGCGTGAGAAAATGAACTTATCAAAAATACATCATATTGCAATCATCGTATCTAACTACGAAGCCGCAAAGAGTTTTTATGTAAACAAGTTGGGATTCTCTGTCATCAGAGAAAACTACCGCCCGGAGCGTAAGGACTGGAAGCTGGATCTTCGTGTTAATGAACACACGGAACTGGAGATTTTCGCTGAGGAAAACCCGCCGAAGCGAGTGAACCGGCCGGAGGCCTGCGGTCTACGTCACCTTGCGTTCTGTGTTGATAGCGTGGAGCAGACGGTCAGAGAACTGGCGGAAGTTGGCATTGAATGTGAGCCAATTCGTGTGGATGATTACACCGGCAAGAAGATGACATTCTTCCATGACCCGGATGGACTGCCGCTGGAGTTACATGAATAATCATGGGAGAGAAAAGAGCATATAAATTCCGGAAACCCGGTGGCGGCCGGAAGAAGCTGAAGCCTGAATACAACGCCGAGAAGAATCTGAAAGAACAGATGGAAAGTGCTGTGGCGCTTTATGAGGAGGACTGCCCCCTCCGATCCATTGCAGATGCGCTAACTATGAATCCAATCAAAGTACGGAAGCTGCTCATCACGGCCGGTGTGTATGAATCTGAAGTGGCGGAGAAGGTGCAAGCTACCTTTCAAGAATACCGTGAAACACAAGACTACAAAACCTCCATACTCTCAACTGCAAACACTCTGAAACTTTCCAAAGCCTCCGTCACCTCGTACCTGCCATATCGGAAAGGTGTGTACTTCCCAAGTACTGCATCAAAAGAGAAAATCAGTGTAGGAGCAGAGCGGCAGCGGAGATATAGAGCAATGAAGCTGTGGAGGGATGAGCCAACAGAAGAAAACTTCTGGGGCATGGTTGTGTCTTATGCCGGGGTAGGATTTAAAACCTACTCTGGATTGCCATTCTCTTACGAAATTAAAAAAGGCAGGAACGGTGAGTACACAAAAGAGCTGTGGATCGACCGCCGGGAGAAGAGTAAAAGTCTAGCGTGGAGTTCAGTGCTGCTGGCGCTGAAGAATATTAAAGGAGAAGTGGTAGACCGCCCGAAAGCTCTGGGCGATATCCGGGGAGTGACTTACATCTACGGGATGTTCTATCGGTTCGGATTGATCGATGTGCCGGATGAAGTGAAGGAGAAGATGGGGCATCCGAAAGACCGCAAAAAATAGGTTGCTATGTGCAAAAGTCTACGGTAATATGTGCCATAACTGAGGATGTGAATCTCAGTTGGGAAGGATGGTAGCATTATAGAAAAATTGAAGGAAATGCTGGAGGAGTATTTGAAGAAAACAGAGCCGGAGTATTACCCGCCAGTGGAGAATCTGCTGGATCTGATCTACGAGCATTACACGGAGAACAACCCAGTAGAGAAAAACACAGTTGCCGGGAAAGCAGCAAAGGTCAAGGAAAAGGAACTGGAAGAGTGGCTGCGTGGCTTGGAAGGAATGGATAGGCTCGTAGATGACTATGTCGGCGATAAGATCCCACTCTGGGAAAAGATTATGGACCGGCAGGGGACGGTGTGCTGCACATGGGAGAAGACCGCTTTTGAGGAAGGTCTGAAAGTCGGAATACGACTCATGATGGAAGTATATAGTTTGTGATGGAAATAAAATGAACTCCTGAAGTTCAAAAAAGCCCTCGCTTGTTACGGCGAGGGCGTGTGTTCTTATTTTTCAGGCTTTTCAGCTTTTTTCTTCTTCGGTGCAATTTTGTGGCCTGAGTAGATTGCCATGCCTATGCAGACCAGAGAGCCACAAGCAAAATACTTGTGAGCCTGCATCAGTTTCTTGCAGCCTGTGTAGAAGCATCCTACCATGCAGGCAAGTGCTCCGAGTGACCAATATTTATGTGCTTTCATTTTGTGTTTCCTCCTTATCTTCTTTCTGTATTTTGAGCAATTCCTCGATTTCCGTTTTACTCGCCGGCCGTACTGCCTTTTTATTATCGTGTGCTACCACTCCGCAGTCAGGACAACGATCAGGTAGTTCATCAGCAGAGAAGCAGTAGCGGCATGCGTCGCAAAAGTAGTAGTTCAAGTCATATTCACCCCAATCTCTAAGATATCCTCGAATGCAATAATGGTCGGCAGCTCTTTGCCGGTATCATTTATAAAGCCTGTGTAAATTCGCAGTTCTTTGTTTATCGTATCCACAACATCCAGTACTCCGGCTATATCTTCATAGTAGCCGTCCGTGAAATATTTTATTGTGATCTCTTGTCCCTTCCGAAGCTGGCTGATCTTTTGGTTCAGAACTTCCTTGCCTTCTTCAGACAGCTCGATTCTGTTTCCTTTGAGGTGATCTCTGCCTTCGGAAGCAATCTCATCCTCATAGCCTCGTAAGGCGGCAAACGGAGAGAAGATTTTAGCTCGATTTGACATCGGCATACGGGGATGATTATGTGGCGGCTCCGGGCGGGAGGCATGGAGGATTTTGCCATACTTACTTTGGACGGTCCTGCCTTCCGGTGTGTTCTTGTAGTCCATGTTCTCCCTCCTTACTTGGCCTTGTGGCCGCCTATCTGCTGATTTCTTTCTCTCATCGTTGCACCATCCAGATAATTGGTTCCTTTTAGTACGGCGTTCTTGCCGAAATTCTTCTTGAGACCCAGCATCGCATTTTGCAGCTTTTTCTCTTTTTCCAACTTGGTTGTGTCCGTGAATAGGTCAACTTGGAAGAAGCCCTCGTCTTTGACCACACGGTTGGCGGCTATTGTGATCCGTCTTACGGTCAGTGTTTTATCGGCTATTCTCTCGAACAACTCAGTTGTGGCAGAAATCAGAATACTGCCAAGGTTGGTCGGGTTATCTAATTTTACGGTTCCATGAGCACCCTTTGGAACGGTGCGGCCGTAGTGGTCAATGTGTACCGGACCTCTGTACTTTCCGCTGTCACAGTTTTCCCGGTCATAGCCCACATCCAGTGTCAAGCTATCCGTAACCAGTCCTTTATCTGTTAATTGTAATACTAAGCTGTCAGCCATCTCCATGACAATGATTTTGGCTCTGTCATATGGGTAAGGGCAGGAGAGCACCTGTCCCTCGGAGATGCTGTTGCTGCTGGGTTTGTATGCTTTGATTTCTTTCATGCCGCAGGGTTCCAGCCCCAAGCATGGTCGATCAGGAGTTCTGCATCAACACCGAATTCCTTATATAAGATATCCTGATTGACGGGGAAAAACATTGGGGGCAGACCGTGCGTCCAGCTAAGGGTATATAGTCCGGTGGGTGGAAGCCCCATCAAATAAACTGCTAACCACAGCATTTGAAGCGAGTCTTGAGTCTGTCGCGGTAACATTGCAGGCTAAGCGTAGACAGCAAGATAACAGGGATAGCTATTGAGCACCGAAATCCCAAAGTCACCAGAGGGTCGACATCGTGGTCTGGATGGAAGACAACATATGTATTTATCGTTATGGTGAGATTTTACATACCTCTGCGGTGTTGGTTGGAACTATTCATGTTATACAGGGAATATATATCAACTGGAGAGAACCTGCATTTTCTTCTGTAGTGTGTAAACAGAAAGTATGCCTGACAACCAAAAGAAGGATGGTAAAAGAAATGCAGGTAGTCGGAGGCCCGAATATTACCGATGAAGGTATGAACAAAATAAATACCAGAGGGAAGTCGAGAGAGAAGTGTTCCTCACAGTTCTGGCCTGCGAAACTATATCAAAGAGGAAACATTAGCTATACACAGAGATAGAGGTACTAATGGAAACGAAATTGGCGAGAATATCACAATTATCAAAGGAAAATCCTGATATGGTATTTACGTCTTTAGGACATTTGATTAATAAGGAAATGCTTAAGAGCTGCCATACCCAGATGGATGGAACGAAAGCTGTAGGAATTGATGGGATTACCAAAGAGGAATACGGGAGAAGTCTGGAAGAAAACATAAACGCTCTTATAGAACGTTTAAAGAAAAAGTCCTATAAGCCAAAACCAGCAAGGCTGGTGGAAATACCGAAGGACAATGGAAAGATGCGACCGCTCAGTATCTATTGTCATGAAGATAAGCTGGTGCAGGAAGCACTGCGCAGAATACTGGAAGCGGTGTTTGAACCCATATTCTATGATGAAATGATGGGATTCCGACCCAACAGGGGATGTCATAAAGCAATCCGAAAATTAAACCTGATGTTGGAGAGAAAACCAACAAGTTATGTATTGGATGCAGACATTAAAGGGTTCTTCCAGCATCTTGACCATGAATGGATCATACGTTTTATAGGATCAAGGATCAAAGACCCCAATATTATCCGACTTGTCAGACGGATGCTGAAGGCAGGGATTATGAACAACTATGAATTTGAAGAAACCGAAGAAGGAAGTGGACAGGGTTCTGTCTGTTCTCCTGTAATCTCCTGCATCTATATGCATTACGTACTGGTAAGTCAGAATTTTATGAGGTGTTGCGTTATATCAATCAATGTCTGATTAAATGGGTACGACGAAGTTATAAAAAGAAAAACACGAGAAGCAGAGCCGAGCACTGGCTTGGTGCAGTAGCCAGAAGAGACAGAAACTTGTTTGCACACTGGAAATTTGGAATATTACCATCTGTTGGAGAGGGAGCCGTATGAGTCGAGAGGCTCACGTACGGTTCTGATGGGGACTCAAGGGGAGGTTCCTTGGGTCTACCTACTTTGTGGTAACATTCCAGTATAAATCGGATGCAGAGTGGTTCTATGAACATCTGAAACATAGAATGGGACACTTTGGATTAAGCCTTGAAGAAGAAAAGAGCCGTCTGATAGAGTTCGGGCGTTATGCAAAAGAAAGATGCAGAAAAGCCGGAACGAAACCAGGCACTTTTACTTTCTTAGGTTTTACACACTACTGTTCCAAAAGTAGGAATGGCAGATTCAGAGTGAAGAGGAAAACCAGTAAGAAGAAGTTTGCAAAGAAGTGCAGAGAAGTAAATCTTCTGTTAGTGAAGATGAGAACATGCAGATTAAAAGAGATTATTGCAAAACTTAACCAGATACTAACTGGTTATTACCATTACTATGGAATTACGGACAATACAGAAAGTATAACGGCATTCCGATATAACATCATGAGAAGCCTGTTCTATTGTCTGAACCGGAGAAGCCAGAAGAAAAGCTATAATTGGGTAGAATTTCTAAATATGCTGGATAATAGCTATCCACTGGTAAGACCCCGGATATATGTCAATATATACGAATGATAATGTGAACGATTCGTTTCGCAAAGAGCCGGATGCGGGAAAACCGCACGTCCGGAGTTCTGTGAGGGGTGTACGACCGTAAGGGGTGCACCTACTCGACCCATGAAATACCCAGATAAAGGATTTCAATGGATAGGAAAATGTAATATTGATAAAAGAGCAGAAGCAGTTGTATGTTCAAAGAAAGCAACTAAGAAAGAAAAAGCATCCGAGTATCTGAGAATCATGTTATCGGTAGAAGATGTACCAAGTGCAGAGATTATACGGCGAATGGATAGGATTGGCATTAAGGAAAGAACAATAAGAACTGTGCAAAAAGAAATAGGCATAGAAGCATACAGAAAACAGGGAATATGGTATTGGCATATGCCTGAACCAGAGGAAGAAGTTGATGAGGAATGAGTTTTAATTATAGAGTAGCTGGTTATGTAAAATTAGCAAAGCTATGGGAAAAAAATAAGGAAGCAGCTCTTAGCTATCATAAGAGATATTATAAAGAAAAATGCGATAAGATTCCGGGATGGATATTACAGGGTGTATATGTAGATATTACCGGACAAAAGTTAATATATAAAAGACCACAGATGCTTCATCTACTAAAAGCCTGCCGGAATGGAGAAGTTGATTGCATTGCTGTCCAGACGAAAGCGTATTTGGCGGCAAACAGTGAAGAATTTTGCTATCTGCTCAAATTTCTTTCAGAAATGCCAGGGCTTATAGAACTGGTAACAGAAGATGAGAAATATCATATTAATACGATCATGAATCCAGAGCAGCAGAAAGAAGCATTAGAAAAAATGGCAGATGATTATGTGAAACTGGATGAAGCAAAGTATAAAAAATGGAAGGAAAAGATACTGCAGGGAATACAGGAACTGTAAGCAGGAGGTTGAAAGAGAAGTTGGCTGTTGAAGATATTTATGGAGTAGAGGAATCCGAGGAAGTAGATACAGAGAAAATCGAGGATTGTGAAATCATAGATACCGAAGGAAACGTTATTTCTTCTACAGATTCTTCAGATATAGGTGACTGGGAAAAAAGACATAATGAAATTGAAGAGCAAAGGGAGAAAATCCGAAACCGTGTTAGAAAAACACGTTCTGGAAATGGTGTGATCCGGGAAGCAAAACCAAAGCCAACCATATCCGATACAGGACATAAACAAGTCGGAGTATATGCTCGTGTAAGTACCAAAAGTACAAATCGGGTTTCTTCTATAGAAAATCAGACAAGATATTATACGAAAAAAGTTGGAGATACACCAAACTGGACTTTGCATGAGATATATAGTGATGAGGGAAAGTCAGGCACATCTACTCAACATCGAACAGAATTTAAAAGAATGATTGAAGATGCGGCTCAGAAGAAAATTGATCTGATTCTCTGTGCCAGTGTATCAAGATTTGCAAGAAATATGTCTGATTGTATGACATTAGTACGTCAGCTAAAAAGTATGAATCCATCCCATCCAGTAGGAGTATACTTTGAGACAGAAAATATATATACTCTTGATCCGGATTGTAAACAGAATCTCTCTATCCATGCGATGCTTGCTGACTGGGAATCAGCAAATAAAAGCAGGAGAATGATACTTTCTTATGACCAGAGGATATGTACAGGACAATATCCAGTGCTTGATCTGTTAGGATACCGCCACACGAAAGAAGGAGAACTGATCATTCAGCCGGAAGAAGCGAAAACAGTCCGTTTTATTTTTCTTGCATACATAGGCGGTTATGATTGTGATGAAATAGCAGAGATCCTAACAGAACGGGAACGTCCTACACTCAGAGGAAGAACCGACTGGAATGCTTCTATGGTCATGAATATTATGTCAAACGAGCGTCGGTGGGGAGATCTGGAAGCCAGAAAAACCATAGTTATTGATTATGTTGAGCATAAATCAAAGAAAAATGAAACATGACAGGGTATCC
>ENA-OPYX01000943-OPYX01000943.1-human-gut-metagenome-genome-assembly--contig:-NODE-943-length-16442-cov-4.036408_pt1 | contig 16442 bp, 18 predicted proteins | sample MGYA00242639_ERZ504486 | MGnify/ENA primary metagenome ERZ504486 (study PRJEB26092, sample SAMD00036296) | human gut metagenome | host: Homo sapiens | study: EMG produced TPA metagenomics assembly of... | reverse complement strand
TCATCATTCAATAACAACGCTTTTACTTCTTCTTCATCCAGCAAATGCACTGTCAGATCTTCAGTTTCTTCCAAATGCTGGGTAGAGATTCGTTCTACCTCCGTAGCCAGATAACAATGAGTGATATTTGTCATGGTGCTGGCATTTGCTGAAATAGTCATAAGTTTTGTCCAATTTCCATTGCCATACCCTGTTTCTTCGTACAATTCGCGTTGGGCAGAAAGCAAAGGTTCTTCTCCGGTTTCACAAACTCCGGCGCAAATTTCATAACGTGTTTCTTTTATTCCGTGACGGTATTGGCGTACTAATACGAATTTACCCTCTTTGGTGATAGCAATTACATTTACCCAATCAGGATATTCCAAAATATAATATTCAGGAATTTCAACTCCTGTAGGTAGTTTAACCCGGTCACGGCGTGCGGTCAGCCAAGGGCGGCGGATAAGATATTCACTTTCAATAATCTCCCATTTTCTATCGTCTGTGCTCATATAATAAGTTTTTTGTTTTATATTCTACATTATAAAATTTATTCTTGCCAGTGGCTTAATTGATTATACCGGCAAAGGTACATTAATCCATTTGCATTAACTATAACACTCCCATTCTTTTTGAAGAAATTCAGGAATGAATTATGTAAATGATGAAAAGACTTTAGCTAACTTTGCAGACAATGATAAATTTTATTCAGACAGAATGGAAAATAGAATAAGTCCGGAGTCTTCTCTATGGAATCCTTGGCATGGCTGCCATAAGCTAAGTACAGGTTGCCGGCATTGTTATGTATATCGCGGAGATAGTAAACATGGGAAAGACAGTTCCATAATAACCAAAACCGGACAATTCAATCTGCCCGTGCGACGGAAAAAGGATAAGACTTACAAGATCCCTTCCGGCAATCTCGTCTATACTTGTTTTACCTCCGATTTTCTGATAGAAGAAGCCGATGAATGGCGTATAGAAGCATGGAAAATGATGCGGGAACGATACGATCTTCATTTCTTGTTTATAACTAAACGCATAGACCGGCTCGGCCAATGTCTGCCTCCGGATTGGGGGGACGGGTATGATAATGTTACCATTTGTTGCACCATGGAAAATCAAGACAGAGTGGATTACCGTCTTCCTCTTTATAAAGCAGCTCCTGTAAAGCATAAAATCATTATCTGTGAACCGTTGTTGTCCGCTATAAACTTCAAGGGAGAACTCGGTACATGGGTAGAACAGATTGTGGTAGGTGGAGAATCGGGCAAAGAAGCGCGTATATGTAATTATGACTGGGTATTGGACATTCGTCGGCAATGTATAGAAAATAATATAAGCTTTTGGTTTAAACAAACCGGATACAGATTACTAAAAGGAGAACGTGAATATAAAATAGCCCGTCAATTTCAACATACACAAGCTAGAAAAGCAGGAATAAACTATTCTAGGGGATCTAACAGCAATAATTATAGTGATTAAGAAAGTGTTTCATTTTGAAAGAGTTCCTTTTCATTTTGGTAAGCTTTAGTTTTTAATGACACGCTTATGGCATTGTAACTAAGCCGTTTGTTTTATTGGTATATTCTTTGTCTGTTATAAAAGGACTGATATTAAATATGCGGAAAATTGTTATATTTACACTAATATGATAAAGTAACAAATGGAAGACAGAGAAGAAAGTGTACAGCATTTTTTAGATTTGATTAAACGTTCACGGCGTGGAAAGTTTAAAATCTATATCGGAATGATAGCCGGTGTAGGGAAGAGTTATCGTATGCTGCAAGAAGCTCACGAAATGTTGGAGAACGGTGTAGATGTACAGATAGGTTATATTGAAACGCACGGACGTGCAGGAACCGTTGCTATGTTGGAAGGATTGCCTGTTATCTCTCGGAAAAAGATATTTTACAAAGGTAAGGAAGTGGAAGAAATGGATCTTGATGCCATTCTTCAGTTACATCCCGAACTGGTTATAGTAGATGAATTGGCACATACCAACATCGAGGGCAGCCGGAATGAGAAACGTTGGCAAGATGTAATGGAATTGTTGGATGCCGGTATAAACGTAATTTCTGCAGTTAATATCCAGCATATAGAAAGTTTGAATGAAGACGTAAAAGGCATAGCAGGTATAGAGGTTAAGGAACGGATTCCGGACAAGGTGTTGCAGGATGCGGATGAAGTGGTAAATATAGACCTTACTGCCGAAGAACTGATAAACCGGTTGAAAGCCGGGAAAATCTATCGCCCTGAAAAGATTCAGTTGGCACTGAATAACTTTTTAAGACAGAGAATATTCTTCAGTTACGTGAACTGGCACTAAAAGAAGTGGCCTTTCGAGTCGAGAAAAAAGTTGAAAATGAAATTGTTACAGGAGAAAAGGGTATCCGGCACGAGAAGTTTTTGGCATGTATCAGCAGTAATGAACGGACTCCCCGACATATCATCCGTAAAGCGGCACGGCTTGCTTCCCGGTACAATACGGTCTTTTTTGCCCTTTATGTACAAACGCCTGCCGAAAGTACGGAACGTATTCCATTGGCAACACAGCGGCATTTACTTAATCATTTTAAACTGGTTACCGAGTTGGGCGGTGAAGTTATCCAAGTTTCATCTTCCGATATTATGGGAGAAATAATTAAGACTTGTCGTCAACGTGGAATTACAACTGTCTGTATGGGGCATCCTGCTTTCAAAATGCCCGGTGCATTATTCAGTCTTTCCAAATATCGAAAATTTCTACACTCTTTAGCAGAAATGGACATAGATTTGATTATACTTGCATAAAAAATAAAAGTTATGAATATAAAGTCGAAACTAACCCTCGCCATAGGGATATTGGTGGCAATGATTGTACTGTTGGTTGTACTTTCTGTTGTGAATTTGCAAATACTGACTGCCACGGAACCTGACAGTCCGGCAGCAGGTCCCGGATTACAGCGGGCTTTATTGTGGATATATGTTGTTGGTGCCGCATGTATATGTATTGGTATTGGTATGTGGTTGCGTCTTCCCGCATCAATTGATAATCCTATTAAAGAGCTGACCAACGCTATACAGGAAATTGCAAACCATAATTATGAGAAACGTTTGGAATTGAACAGCAGCGAAGAATTTTCAGAAGTATCTAAAAATTTCAACCGCATGGCCAAACGTCTGGAAGATTATCATGCAAGTACTTTATCCGATATGATGGCATCTAAAAAATATATGGAGACTATCATCAACAGTATCAACGAGCCTATTATCGGTTTAAATAATGATATGGAAATCCTGTTCATCAATGATGAAGCATTGAATGTGATCAACCTGAAGCGTGAAGAAGTTATTAAACATTCTGCACAGGATATTTCCCTGCGCAATGATTTGTTGCGCCGCCTGATTCGTGAATTGGTGGAAATTCCTGGGGAACCAGTCAAAGACAAGGAAAAAGAAAAGAAGAACCTCTGAAGATTTATGCGGACAATAAAGAGAGTTTTTTTCCAAGTAAAATACATGAGTATTTCCCAACCGGGGAAAGATGGGGTTACTATGGAAAAAAAAGGATATGTCATTATGTTGAAGAATATAACCGAATTTAAGGAACTGGATTCGGCCAAAACCACATTTATCTCTACAATCTCACATGAATTGAAGACTCCTATCTCGGCTATTATGATGAGTCTGCAATTATTAGAAGACCAGCGTATCGGAGCTTTAAATGAAGAACAGGAAGATTTGGCAAACAGTATCAAGGAAAATAGTGAACGGCTGCTTAATATCACCGGCGAATTGCTGAATATGACGCAGGTAGAATCAGGAAAACTACAGTTGAAGCCTAAGATAACCAAACCTATAGAGTTGATAGAATATGCAATAAAGGCAAACCGTGTGCAAGCCGAGAAGTTCAACATTCAAATAGAAGTGGAGTACCCTGAAGACAAAATAGGTAAACTGTTTGTCGACAGTGAGAAGATAGCTTGGGTGCTGACCAACCTTCTTTCCAATGCCATCCGGTATTCACCGGAAAACGGTCGTGTAGTAATAGGGGCACGTCAGACAGATGATGGATTCATTGAGATGTTTGTACGGGATTTCGGGAAAGGGATTGATCCACGTTATCATAAAAGCATCTTTGACCATTATTTCCGGGTTCCCGGAACTAAAGTACAAGGAAGCGGCTTAGGTCTGTCTATTTCCCGGGATTTTGTCGAGGCCCATAATGGTACGCTTACAGTAGACAGTAAGCTGGGAGAAGGAAGTACGTTTGTTATGCGGTTAAAAGCATGATCACAGCACAGGGGAGAGAATCTTTCAATAAGCGCTCTCCCCTGCTGCTTTTGAACCAAGCCGGAAAAGCTTACTCCAGCCTATGAACGGTAATATCGCTAAAATCCTGTAATAATGTCAGTAACATACCTTCATCATTGTATTTCTTAGATTTTATAACCATTGTAACATAATAGGTTGTTACTCTCCCAACCTCTTTTCGTCCAATTGATAGGAAACAATATTGTATTCCTTTGGAATTGAATTTCTTGGCCATACGGTTCAGTGTTTCTTTATTGTCTGTAGAGAACTCTACCATGGAACTTTCTACCTATACTTTTAAAAAGATAGCTAAGTGCTCAAGACCAATCAGCGTAAGGATTGTTGCTGAGATTCCCAGCCAGTACATACCGGCTCCAATAGCCAGACCGATGCCCGAAGTAGCCCAAATTCCGGCAGCGGTAGTAAGCCCGCGCACGATTTGTTTCTGAAAAATAATAGTACCCGCTCCAATAAAACCGATACCGCTGACAACCTGTGCGGCCACACGACTCGGATCCAGGTCTATTCCCTCCATCTTCACTACTTCCATAAAACCATATTGTGACACAATCATAATGAGAGCACTTCCCAGTGATACTAGAAAATGGGTACGGTAACCGGCTTCTTTGGCACGATATTCCCTATCCAGACCAATAACAGTACCCAAAGCGCCTGCCACAAACAATCTTAAAATAAATCCCACGTCATGCTCATCTTTAAGTCCTCCTTGTTTATTCATCGTCCTCATCATCTGTCAGTTCGGGCAAACTCAACATTCGTTGGCTGTCTTCTGCCGGAAGGGCTTCTACCTGGCGTAGTTTACGCTCTATGGCACGAGTACGTTTTCCCATAACTTCCTCTAACTGGTCTCCTGCATTCTGTAGATTTTTCTGTACCTTTTCCAGCAATCCTCCAAACTTTCCGAATTCGGTCTTTACTGCCCCTAACACATTCCATACTTCGCTTGTTCGTTTTTGAATGGCCAGCGTACGGAATCCCATTTGCAAACTATTCAGGATAGCTCCCAGGGTGGTAGGACCTGTAACCACTATCTTCCAGTCTTTTTGCAACATTTCCACCAATGCAGTCCGGCGGATCACTTCTGCATAGATATTTTCGAATGGCAGAAACATAATGGCAAAATCTGTTGTAAAAGGTGGGTCTACATATTTATCGTGAATGTCCTTTGCCATTTTTTTGATTGTGATTTCCAGTTGGCGGGATGAAGTTTTTCAACAATGCGGCATCTCCGGCTTCGTATGCATCCTGATATTGCTCATATACATCTTTGGGAAATTTGGCATCCACAGGTAAATATACAGTATCATTACTATTTTCCTTTCCCGGAAGTTTAATGGCGAATTCCACAAATTCCGTTGCATTCTTCTTGGTTTTGACATTCGCCGCATATTGTTCCGGACTCAGCATCTGGTCCAATAAAGCCCCTAATTGTACTTCTCCGAATGTACCCCGTGTCTTCACATTGCTTAAAACTTTTTCAATCCTCCTACATCCTGTGCCAGACTCTTCATCTCTCCCAATCCTTTCTGTACATTCTCCAGCTGCGAACGTACTATTTCAAAGGATTGTCCTATACGTTCATTCAATGTTTTCTGTAATTTTTCTTCTACCATTTGCCGCATGTCATCCAATCGTTTTTCCGTACTTTTCACCAAGGCTTCCTGTTGCTTGCCCATTGCTTCAAATTTTTCCCGTTGCATTTCATTACCGGTCAGCAGGTTTTTATGCAAAGTATCCTGCATATTACGGATAGAATAATTCAAGGTTTGATTCAGTTCATTACGCAGTTCGCGGATATTTCTTCCCAGCTCGTCCCGGTTTTCTTTCATTTCTTCGCGTAGCAATCCTTCCAGACGTTCGGTTTGCAGACGATTGTTTTTAGTAAGTGCGATTACAATATTAATTATCAGCAGGATAATAATTACGGTTAATAAAATTTCTGTCATGATTCTTGTTTATTTTGAGCAAATGTAGCAAAAAGCCATGAATTTAATCGTTATATTTGCAGCGAATTTGGCAAAAGCACTCCATTAAATAGTATATGAAGTATAAATTATTAGTTTTAGACCTAGACGGAACGTTGACCAATAAAAAGAAAGAGGTAACGGAACACACACGTCGTACACTTATCGAAGCGCAAAAGCGCGGAGTAAAAAATTGTTTTGGCATCGGGACGTCCCACATACGGTGTGGCTCCACTGGCTGAGATCTTAGAGCTGCAGAAATACGAAGGTTATATACTTTCGTATAACGGAGGTGAGATCATAGACTGGAAAACCGGTGAGATGATGTACGAGAATGTGCTCGATCCGGATATATTGCCTTACCTGTATAAATGTGCCACCGACAATCATTTTGCTATCGTCACTTACGATGGAAAATATGTATTGACTGAATATCCGGAAGATGAATATGTATTGAAAGAAGCTATTCTGAATGTGATGACTCCCAAGAAAGTGGATCATTTTCTGGAGGCAATAAAATTTCCTATTGCCAAATGTCTGATTGTAGGTGAACCTACGCGGCTTGCAGTGCTTGAAAAAGAAATGTACGAACACTTGAAAGACCGTATGGGGGTATTCCGTTCCGAACCTTATTTTTTGGAATTGGTTCCTAAAGGTATTGATAAAGCACAATCACTGGCCGTATTGCTAAAAGAAATCGGTATGACAAAAGAAGAAATGATTGCCGTTGGTGATGGTTTTAACGATCTTTCTATGATACAATATGCCGGATTGGGGGTAGCAATGGCCAATGCTCAAGAAATAGTCCGTCAAAACGCCGACTACATCACCCTTTCTAACGAAGAAGATGGTGTAGCCGCGGTAGTAGAGAAATTTATTCTTTAGGTTTCCGGTCAAAGAAAGGATTTTTAGAGGATGCACTGACAGGGATGGCATAAACCTGGGTGCATCCTTCCAGCCAGTTCAGACGCTGCGCTGCTAGTCCGGCCGAGAACATGACCCGTGTGTCCACCCTGTTGTCTGCTGCCGTGGCACAAGCTGATCCGATGGCAATGCCCACATCGACACTATTGAGAGCACACGGCACTCCTTCTTTGCGAGACACGCAGGTGGCATATCCACAATGACCACAATTCAATCCTTGCGCCTGTTCGTGGGTACCTATTAACAGGACACATTCCGCATTCAGAATATTTTCCGCATCGCGCAGAAAGAATTTCATTCCATGCTCCGCAACCATTTTCACCATCATTTCCGATAAAATATTGATATCACCATCCGTCACCATGGCTATTTCAATAATGTCAACACCTTTTCCTTTGGGAGCAGTGCGCGCTGCCGTCATCATTTGTCGGGCCACATGCAACACATGCTCATGGCGGCTTTCTCTTTCATTCAATATCATATAAATCTTAGTTATAAGTTAGCTGTTGATACAAAATTAGTGAATATGAATGATATAAGGCTCCTGCTTTAAGCCTAAAAACGTATAAAAAGAGTCACCGGCTAAAAAAATATCAAAATAAAAAGAGAAATATAGTGGATAATCCAATTATTTATCGTTCCTTTGACAACGGAATATAAAAAGATAGTTTTTTCGATTGACTCAATTCATCTCACACTTGAACCGTTTCTATTCTTCTAACTAAATTTTTAAATTCAAAGTTTACTTAATTATTTATTTATCAATTTTTATTTTATGAATTTGTATATTGGAAACCTTAACTATAATGTTAGGGAAGGTGATTTGAGAGGTGTAATGGAAGAGTATGGAACAGTAGCTTCAGTAAAACTTATTACTGACCGTGAAACACGTCGTTCTAAAGGCTTTGCTTTTGTAGAAATGCCTAATGACGACGAAGCCAAAGAAGCTATCAAGCAATTGAACGGTGCAGAATATGTAAACCGTACTATGGTTGTAAAAGAAGCACTTCCTAAAGCATAAGGAATTAGACATTCCACATCACAAAATGGCGACAGAGTGAATCTCTATCGCCATTTTTTCTTGAACAGCTTTTGAAAATACATGAAAGGCTTATGAATAAGGAAACGGACATCTGTTTTTGTCAGAATGTCCGTTTCTTGTTTGGTATTTGTTCTTTAGAAAGCCATTGCTCCGAAGGCGGATTTACTCCACTCCTATTTCGTCAACAAACAAAAACGCTTTTTCGCCAGGCATGGAATGCCATGCGGGAAGTTTCGGAGTAACTTCTGCTATGATTTTAATATAGCGGGCTTTTACTTTGTCAAAAGAGACAGAGTCTTTGCGGCTCTGCATTTTAGTTCCTTTTTCCACAACGGGAAAATCTTCGGAGGCTACCCTGCGGAAATTTTTCCCGTCCTCAGAAACTTCCACCTTCAGACCTGTTGTACCAAAGATAGCATCGCCTGTGTTCAACATTGTGTTTACGAAAACTGAAGACACCTCCTTAGGCTCAAGTAAATCAAGGGTCACATTCATATCTGTCCCGTAGAAACCAATCCAACGTCCTGAGCGATAATTCATATCCCCATATAATCCGTCTATCAAGGTACTTCCTCCTTTAAAAGTATATGATTTATGAGGAATGGTATTCAAGGTAACCGGTTTCATTGTGGCTGCATTAAAATGTATTTCCTCCTTATTTATCTGACTGGCACCCTGCGGACGAACTGCAATGGCTTGTATGATAACATCTTTATCCACTTGTATAGTGTCGGTATACAATGGGGATTGCACATCGGGAACGCTGCCGTCCAATGTATAATGTATTTCCGCGTCATCAAACGTCTGAAAAGCAATCCGGGCTTTTCCTTCATCGGGAGCCGGAACAATATCAATGTTCACATCATAAATGTCCTGGCGAAAATCATAACCTCTATCCCGGTAGATAGCCAGCAGAGCCGGTAAACGTTTCAAGAAACTGTCGAAATTTTTATGTGACGGTTCCGTCCATTGAATCTCGGACAAGGCAGCCATACGGGGAAGAATTTGCCATTCCATCTTCAAACTGTCACGCGTCCATTCTGTCCATATGCATCCTTGGGTACCGATGATATATTTTCGTTCATCCTCTGCCAATTCATTAGAAACAGGTTCAAATGTATAGACACGTCCAAGGCTTTTAGTCCCTTTTATCCGGTTGTAAGTAGGATTGCTGAAATAAAGATACTGAATAGGAGTCATAATCGCATCATGGTGCAGACGGGCGGCTTCGATACCACCTTTGACACCGGTCCATGACATCACTGTGGCACCTGGAGCCAATCCTCCCTCCAACATCTCATCCCAGCCCAGCATTTTACGCCCTCTGTCATTGATAACTTTGCCTACCTCGGACATGAAATAGGTCTGTAATTGGTTCTCCTTGCTATGTTTTGGTGTATCTTTCAAACCCAGTTCCCGAATTTTAGCTTGACATACAGGGCATTTTTCCCAACGTACTTTCGGACATTCATCTCCACCAATATGGATATAAGGAGATGGAAAGATATCCATTATTTCATTCAATACATCTTTGGCGAACTGTAAAGTCCGGTCGTTTCCTCCACACAGCACATCAGGGAATACCCCCCATTTACAAGGAATCTCGTATGGACCTCCCGTACAACCTAATTCCGGATAGGAAACCAAAGCTCCCATCATATGTCCCGGAAGGTCAACTTCGGGGATTACAGTAATAAAACGGTCAGCGGCATACTTGACAATTTCTTTTGCTTCTTCCTGTGTATAAAAACCGCTATGAGGAGTTTCATCGTAGGTCTGGGTTTCACGGTCAATCAATGTACGCGGACGCATCGAACCTATTTCCGTAAGTTTGGGATATTTCTTGATTTCAATTCTCCAGCCTTGGTCTTCGGTCAGATGCCAATGAAAATAATTGATATTGTGCAGTGCCAGCATATCAATGATTTGTTTCAGATAAGAAACCGGAAAATAATGGCGGCCCACGTCTACCATGAAACCACGATAACCGAAACGAGGATAGTCATTAACAGTTCCCACCGGGATGGCAGCGGATACCTGTTTGTTTTTGGTCAACGGCAAAGCCTTGTAGAGCGTTTGTATTCCATAAAATACTCCCGACTCACTTCCTCCATTCAAATGGATGTTTTCAGAAGTTACCTCCAGTTGATACCCCTCTTTGTTGGTAATGGAACCGTCAACCGCCAAAATGATGGAGTTCTTCCTTGCGGCTTCAGTTGTTGTCCGGACAGTAATTCCCGTTGCCTCTTTAATATAGGAAGCTAAAAATTCTGCCGTCCGTTGCAACTTTTCATTGCCTTCCGGATAAACAATACCGGTTTGCGGATTAATAACAAAAGGGTGGGCTTGAATGTCTTGCCTTACTTCTTGGGGCTGCGGAATGACATTCAGATTTCCGATTTCTGTTTTTGTAGGGGAACATGCGGACAGCCCCAATACCATCCACATTCCCACTCCTGCCCATTGCATCAGTTGTTTTTTCATAGTGGAAAATTTATAATTGCAAGGGCAAAGATACAAAATCCGACTTTATCTGCCAGTATGCCTTAACCGAATCTTGCTTTTTTTCAGCAATGTTTTTCCTCCTATAATCAGAGTTACGGCAGTAATCACCATCAAAATGCCCAGAATAATGCGCGGTGTCAGCTGCTCTCCAAAAATCAGTACTCCGAAGAATAAAGCTGTAACAGGCTCCAAAGCACCCAGAATAGCAGTGGGGGTGGAACCAATGTAGTGTATGGCCTTTGTCATGGTCACCAACGAAATAACAGTAGGAAAAACAGCCAGTGAAATTGCGTTCACCCATAACAAGGGTGTAGGGATAGGCTGCAATCCTGTACAGAACTTCAATCGCACCACATAAACAGACAGACCGAAAAGCAGGACATAGAAAGTAAGCTTGGCTATAGGCATATCCTTCAGGGAAGAACGGTTTACGCCAACTATATAGATAGCATAAGACAAGGATGATAAAAAGACAAAAGTAATCCCGACCAGGCTGAGTGTCTGTCCTCCCGGACTTTTACAGAGCAAGGAAATTCCCACAAAGGCCAGCGCTATGGAAAACATAGTGACCGGCGATACTTTTTCCTTAAATACTACAGCCATAATAATAGCTACCAGTACCGGGTAGACAAACAGTATGGTGGATGCGATACCGGCATCCATGTAGTTATAACTCATAAAGAGAAACAGGGAAGAGAAAGAGAACAGCAGTCCCATGATGCAAAGTGGCAGCACATCCGCTTTCTTAATGGCAAAAGATTGCTTTTGCATCTTCATCATGATACCTAGTACAACTATAGCCAGTGCATAGCGATAAAATAATACCGAGTCTACGCTCATTCCTGCACTATAAAGAGGAAGGGTGAACAGTGGGTTCATGCCGTAGCTGGCTGCTGCGATTGCCCCAAGGAGAAATCCTTTAGTCTTGTTGTTAGTCATCGTTTTTATTACACGCTTTAAAATCGGCGCGAAATTAGATATTTGTCAGCAATAAACAAAGGAAAAATGCTTTATTCTTTCACTCTGACATCTATTTATTTTAATTATACCTAATCAACAAATATAAAAGAATTTATATCACCTGTAGCAGCTGAAAAATTATATGAAATGATTGAACGGACACGGACAGAAAAGGAAATGCAGGTTTGTTCTTTCTGTCCGTGTTCCACTATGGATCAGCTCAGTTTATGAATAACCAATCCCGAACGAAGTTTCGGTTCAAACCAAGTTGTTTTGGGCGGCATGATATTGCCGGTATCGGCAATATCCATTAATTGTTTCATAGAAACAGGATAAAGGGCCAAAGCCACTTTCATTTCACCGCTGTCCACACGCTTCTTTAATTCCTCCAGGCCACGGATACCACCTACAAAGTCAATCCGTTTGTCGGAACGAAGATCCTTGATTCCCAATATTTCATCCAATATCAAGTTGGAAGAAATAGTCACGTCCAATACTCCGATAGGATCATTGTCATCGTATGTGCCCGGTTTTGCTGTCAAGCTGTACCATTTACCGTCCAGATAGAGAGAGAAATTGTGAAGAGCCTGTGGTCTATAGACCTCAGTTCCTTTCTCTTCTACCACAAAATTCTTGCTGACAGCGGTCAGGAATTGTTCCGGAGACAGCCCGTTCAAGTCTTTTACAACACGGTTGTAATCAATAATAGTCAGCTGGTTGGCCGGGAAACATACAGCCATAAAGTAATTGTACTCCTCATTTCCCTGATGGTTTGCATTTTGCTGCGCTTTTTCGGCGCCTACCAGGGCTGCGGCAGCCGAGCGATGATGACCATCGGCAATATAAAGAGCCGGCATGGCTTCGAAAGCTTTTGTGATAGCTTTTATATCTTCTTCTTTGTCGATCACCCAAAATGAATGTCCGAAGCCGTCACCCGGAGCGATAAAATCATATTCCGGCCGTTGTGAAGTATATTTCTTAACGATAGCATCCAATTCCGCATTATCCGGGTAAGCAAAGAATACCGGTTCTATATTGGCATTATTTACGCGGACATGTTTCATGCGGTCTTCTTCCTTGTCACGACGGGTCAGTTCATGTTTTTTGATGACCCCGTTCATATAATCGGGAACATACGCTCCTACCACCAGTCCATATTGGGTCTTGCCATTCATGGTTTGTGCATATACATAATAATTTTCTTTTTCATCTTGCACCAACCAGCCCTTGTCCTGAAACATCTGGAAATTTTCGGCAGCCTTCTCATATACTTTAGGATCATGTTCGTCTGTTCCGGCAGGGAAATCAATTTCCGGTTTTATAATATGATAAAGTGACTTTTCATTACCTTTCGCTTCCTCGCGTGCTTCTTCAGAATTCAGTACGTCGTATGGACGTGAAGCTACTTGTTCTACCAATTCTTTCGGAGGGCGGATGCCTTTGAAGGGTTTTATTATTGCCATAAAATAAAGGTATTAGATTTTACTTGCAGGGGCGAATTGCATTCGCCCGAAAACATAAGCTATATGCATCCGGTCGGATTCAATCCGCCCCTGCGGTTATTGGATTACTTATTTATTTACTCTGAATTTTTCACAACCATCTTTCAGGAAGCCTACTATTTTGTCTGGCAGCAGCGATACCTGCGTTGATATTTGCTTCAGCCGTCTGGGCCCCCATCTTTTCGGTGTAGCGAAATACGGCCGGCAAATTTTCCGAGAACTCTGCATGGGCAACTGGCATGATATCAGTAACATACTTTAAGTCGGTTCGTTCTTCCATCAGTTTGATTAATTCCGCTTCATTGATCACTTCCTTACGGGCAGTATTTACCAATACTCCTCCTTTAGGCATCTTGTTGACCAATTCATAGTTGATGGAATTTTTAGTTTCAGCCGTAGCAGGAATATGCAGGGACACTATATTACAAGCAGCATACAGTTCCTCAGCAGAAGAAACAGCTTTCACACCATCTTTTTCGATCACTTCTTTCGGGCAGAAAGCGTCAAAAGCATAAATATCCATGCCAAAACCTTTAGCGATACGAGCCACATTGCGACCTACATTGCCGTATGCATGGATACCTAACTTCTTGCCCATCAGTTCAGTACCCGAAGTCCCGTTATAGAAATTGCGGACAGCCATCACCATCATGCCAAAAGCCAGTTCGGCTACTGCATTGGAGTTCTGTCCCGGAGTATTCATAACACATACATTGTGTGCCGTAGCAGCCGCCAAATCCACGTTATCATAACCTGCTCCTGCACGTACTACGATTTTCAGTTCTTTTGCCGCATCCAATACTTCGGCATCAATAATATCACTGCGGATAATGATTGCGTTAACGTCCTTTACAGCTTCCAGTAGTTTAGCTTTTTCACCATATTTTTCCAGCAATACCAGTTCATAACCTGCTGCTTCTATTTCTTTACGGATACCGTCTACTGCAACTTTTGCAAACGGCTTGTCTGTTGCTACTAATACTTTCATGGTCTTATTGTATTAAAAAGGTTCACCACAGATTATCACGGATTATCACAGATTCCATTTATTGTTCCTATCTGTGCAATTCGTATAATCTGTGGTGAACATAATTATTAATGAAGTTTCTCAAATTCCTGCATGCAGTCAATCAAAGCCTGAACGCTTTCCTTCGGCATGGCGTTGTAGCAAGATGCACGGAAACCACCTACAGAACGGTGTCCCTTAATACCCACCATACCTTTTTCTGTGGCAAATTTCAAGAAATCGGCTTCCAGGTCTTTGTATTCGTCATTCATTACAAAGCAAATGTTCATATAAGAGCGGTCGGCTTTATCCGTTACTGTGCCACGGAACATTTTGTTACGGTCTATTTCAGCATACAGCATGTCTGCCTTCTCTTTAGCACGTTTCTGCATTTCTGCTACACCACCGTTGGCTTTTATCCAGCGTAAAGTCTGCAAAGCGGCATAAATAGGAAGTACAGGAGGTGTGTTGAACATAGAGCCGCCGTCAATGTGAGTCTGATAATTCAGCATAGTAGGAATATAGCGTGATACCTTGCCCACAGCATCGTTCTTTACAATAACAAAAGTGACACCGGCCGGAGCCAAATTCTTCTGCGCACCGCCATAGATACAAATATATTTAGAAACGTCGATAGGACGAGAGAAAATATCAGATGACATATCAGCAATCATAGGAACCGGAGAATCCAGATCTTCATGAAGTTCTGTTCCATAGATTGTGTTATTCGTTGTGACGTGGAAATAATCTGCATGCGGCGGGAACCGTATAATCTTTGGGAATATAGGTATAGGTCGCTTCAGCGGAAGATGCCACTTCTACTACCTCGCCGAAAGTCCTTGGCTTCTTTCATCGCTTTCTTAGCCCATACGCCTGTGTTCAGGTAAGCAGCTTTTTTTTCGAGGAAGTTGAAAGGTATCATACAGAATTCCAAGCTGGCTCCACCCCCCAAGAATAGTACCGAGTACCCTTCCGGGATGTTCAACAGTTCCTTAAACAAAGCAACGGCTTCGTCTACTACAGGCTGAAAATCTTTAGCACGGTGACTGATTTCCATGATGGAAAGGCCTGACCCATTAAAATCAAGAACGGCTTGTGCTGTCTTCTCAATTACCTCGCGAGGCAAGATAGATGGTCCCGCATTGAAATTATGCTTTTTCATTTGACGTTTGTTTTGGTTATACAATTTGTTTATATCTTACATTGGGCGAAATTACACATTATTTTCAGTTTTCCAAAAAAATCGCTAATAAATTTACGAATTTCCGCATAATTTTCTTTCAAATTAGTTAAATCTGATTTTTTATGCTTTCATTTTGTAACTACATCCCTAGTAAACAATGATCTAAAGCATAAAAAAAATATCTTTTTGAATTATTCTTTAATCATTTTATTTCGAGAATTGACAAATTGTCATTATTTAGCTTCTTCAATAAGTGTTTTTATGCCCTTTATCTTCTCATTTCGTATTAAATTCAAAGTTTGTTTTATCTTTTTGCGAGATACGGCTGCAAAAGAATAGTGGTCTTTTACATCAATCCGTCCTATTTCGTCTTTATTAAGGTTTCCTTTTTTAAAGAGAAATCCCACAATATCTATCTTATTGATTTTATCTTTCTTGCCTTTTCCTATATATAATGTCACATATTCGGGTAAAGAAGGTTTGGGGGTGACTTCGGGTAAAATGAACTCCTCCGGCTCATCGGTTATATATGCGGGCACTGTTTCTTCGGCATGAAGGATAACATAAGAATTACCTTCGGCTTCCCAGCGGGCGGTACGTCCGTTGCGGTGAATGTATCCGTCTTCATTGGCAGGCAGATGATAATGTACTACATTCTCTATTTCGGGGATATCCAGTCCGCGAGCGGCCAGATCGGTAGAAATAAGCACATGGCAACTTCCGTTGCGGAATTTATATAGGGAGCGTTCGCGGTCATCCTGTTCCATGCCGCCATGAAAAATGCCACATTGAAACTTCTGGGATTGAAGATACTTCCCTACCCGTTCCACACTTTCACGGTGATTACAGAAAACCAATGTCGATTGGCTTCCCAAGGTACAAAGCAATTTATATAAGGTTTCAAGTTTGTCTTTTTCCGGAGACAGTACCTTATATAAGTGCAGACGGTGGGTAAGCTGCTCTTCCGGATTTAAAAAATTCAATTTAATGGTCTTGTCCAGCCCCGTAAACTGCGGAATCTCTTCCGCATCGGTAGCCGACAACAGAAAACGGCGTTGCA
>ENA-OPYX01000941-OPYX01000941.1-human-gut-metagenome-genome-assembly--contig:-NODE-941-length-16455-cov-3.675098_pt1 | contig 16455 bp, 20 predicted proteins | sample MGYA00242639_ERZ504486 | MGnify/ENA primary metagenome ERZ504486 (study PRJEB26092, sample SAMD00036296) | human gut metagenome | host: Homo sapiens | study: EMG produced TPA metagenomics assembly of... | reverse complement strand
TGTGAACAACTACAGGATAAGTGCTGTCTTTAACCTGCTCGAATACGGTGATAAGCGAATCAATGTCGTTTCCGTCTTTACAAATACATAGTCAAGTCCCATTGATTTGAAAAGATTACATTCCGATTTACCGTCTGTATCGCGAAGCTGTTTTAGGTTTTTATACAAACCGCCGTGATTTTCTGCGATAGACATATCGTTATCGTTTACAACGATTATAAGATTGCTGTTAAGCTCACTTGCAAAGTCAAGTCCTTCAAGAGCCTCACCGCCCGAAAGTGAACCGTCACCGATTACGGCAATTATATTTTCACTGTCACCCTTTAAATCACGACCTTTTGCAAGACCGCAGGCAAGTGAAACGGAAGTTGAAGTGTGACCGATTGTAAAGAAATCGTGGTCGCTTTCGTCGGGATTGCTGTAACCCGATACGTCATCATACTTGTCCTCGTACAAAAACGCATCTTTTCTGCCTGTAAGCATTTTATGCGGATAGCTTTGGTGAGAAACATCATACACGATTTTGTCTGTCGGTGAGTTAAAGACATAGTGAAGTGCGATTGTCGCCTCTACCATACCGAGATTAGGACCGAAGTGTCCGCCGTGCTTGCTTAGCTTTTGCAAAAGTGCTTGACGCATTTCGTCTGCAAGAACGTGAAGCTGTTCACTGTTTAATTTTTTTACGTCTGTCGGTTGATTGATTTTTTCAATATACATTTAAAATTCCTCCGTAATTTTATTTAATGTTATTTACCTATTTTGTTTTGGATACAATGACTTTAGCAACGTCAATCCCAAGATAATTCGCCTGTTTTCACGGCTGTTTCGTAACGGTCGATTTTGTAGTTCAGTCGCTTTAATGTGACATTCATTTGTCCCATTTGGTCGAGTAGATTTTTTCTTTGCTCAACCAAAAGCTGAAGTCTTGCCGGAATGGTTTCGTCACCCTCTTGACAAAGCTTGACATATTCGATTATAGATTCGACAGGCAGACCGGCACTTCGCATACAAATAACGTGCTCAACCCAACCTAAGTCGCTTTCCTGATAATCACGCATACCGCTTGATGTTCGTGTAACGGGCGGTATCATTCCGATACGTTCATAATATCGCAAAGTGTCCTGCGAAATATCGTATTTTTCGCTTACTTCTTTTATAGTCATTAAAATCACCTCGCATATATTTTTTATTTACAAGTATATTATAATACTTGGAGTTTACTCTAAGTCAATAGTTTTTTGAAAATTTTTTGAAATAAATTAAGTGGAGGAGAGAATTTCGTATAAAAAAACAGGCAAAACCTTTCGATTTTGCCTGTCTTATTATCATATTCGATAATGAATTAGTTTTCTTCGTTAATCTTAGCTTGAGCAGCTGCAAGTCTTGCGATTGGCACACGGAATGGTGAGCATGAAACATAGTCAAGACCAATCTTGTGGCAGAACTCAACTGATGATGGGTCGCCGCCGTGTTCACCGCAGATACCGATGTGAAGTTTTGGATTAACCGGCTTACCAAGCTTAATAGCTGTTTCCATAAGCTTACCAACACCCTTTTGGTCAATCTTAGCAAACGGATCGTTTTCAAAGATTTTAGCGTCATAGTAAGCGTCAAGGAACTTACCTGCGTCGTCACGTGAGAAACCGAATGTAAGCTGAGTAAGGTCGTTTGTACCGAAACAGAAGAAGTCAGCTTCGTTAGCAATTTCGTCAGCTGTTAGAGCCGCACGAGGAATTTCAATCATTGTACCAACTTCGTACTTAAGTTCGATGCCTGATGCAGCGATTTCAGCGTCAGCTGTTTCTACAACGACTTTCTTAACGTACTTCAATTCCTTGATGTCGCCGATAAGCGGAATCATAATTTCAGGAACGATTGTCCAATCAGCGTGAGCCTTTTGAACGTTGATAGCTGCGCGAATAACAGCCTTTGTCTGCATTTTTGCAATTTCAGGATATGTTACTGCAAGACGGCAACCTCTGTGACCCATCATAGGGTTAGCCTCGTGCAGACCGTTGATAATATCCTTAATAGCCTCAACGCTCTTGCCTTGAGCCTTTGCAAGCAATTCAATATCTTCTTCTTCTGTAGGAACGAACTCGTGTAGAGGTGGGTCCAAGAATCTGATTGTTACAGGGTTACCTTCAAGAGCCTCGTAAAGTTGCTCGAAGTCACCTTGTTGCATAGGAAGAATTTTATCAAGAGCTGCTTCTCTTTCTTCAACTGTATCAGCACAAATCATTTCTCTGAATGCGTCAATTCTGTTGCCTTCAAAGAACATATGCTCTGTACGGCAAAGACCGATACCTTCTGCACCAAGCTCCTTAGCTTTCTTAGCGTCAGCAGGAGTATCTGCGTTTGTACGAACTTTTAGTGTTCTGTACTTATCAGCCCATGACATAATTCTGCCGAATTCACCTGCGATTGATGCATCAACTGTTGGGATAATACCGTCATAGATATTACCTGTTGAACCGTCAAGTGAAATTGTATCACCTTCGTGATATTCTTTACCGTTAAGTGTAAACTTCTTGTTTTCTTCGTCCATTGCGATGTCGCCGCAACCTGATACACAGCATGTACCCATACCACGGGCAACAACGGCTGCGTGAGATGTCATACCGCCGCGAACTGTAAGGATACCTTGAGCGGCTTTCATACCTTCGATATCTTCAGGAGAAGTTTCAAGTCTTACAAGAACAACCTTTTCGCCTCTTGCAGCCCATTCTTTAGCGTCGTCAGCTGAGAATACAATCTTACCTGCTGCGGCACCCGGAGATGCACCAAGAGCCTTACCCATTGGTGTAGCAGCCTTTAGAGCGGCAACGTCGAATTGAGGGTGAAGTAGTGTATCAAGGTTTCTTGGGTCGATCATTGCAACAGCTTCTTTTTCTGTTCTCATACCTTCGTCAACAAGGTCACAAGCAATCTTCAAAGCAGCTTGAGCAGTTCTCTTACCGTTTCTTGTTTGTAGCATATAAAGCTTTTTATTTTCAACAGTGAATTCCATATCCTGCATATCTCTGTAGTGATCTTCAAGAAGTTTGCAAACATCCTTGAACTGAGCAAATGCCTCAGGGAATTCTTCTTCCATCTTTGCGATTGGCATTGGTGTACGAACGCCGGCAACAACGTCTTCACCTTGAGCGTTTATAAGGAATTCACCCATAAGCTTCTTTTCACCTGTAGCAGGGTCACGAGTAAATGCAACACCTGTACCACAGTCATCACCCATGTTACCGAATGCCATTGACTGTACGTTTACTGCAGTACCCCATGAATAAGGAATATCGTTATCACGACGATATACATTAGCTCTTGGGTTATCCCATGAACGGAATACGGCTTTAACAGCGCCCATAAGCTGTTCTTTAGGATCTGATGGGAAGTCTTCGCCAATCTTTTCCTTATATTCAGCCTTAAATTGTGATGCAAGTTCCTTTAGGTCGTCAGCTGTAAGCTCAACGTCAAAAGTAACTCCCTTTTCTTCTTTCATCTTGTCGATAAGTTCTTCAAAATACTTCTTACCGACTTCCATAACTACGTCTGAATACATCTGAATAAATCTTCTGTAACAGTCCCAAGCCCATCTTGCGTTACCTGACTTCTTAGCGATAACTTCAACAACGTCTTCGTTAAGACCAAGGTTCAAGATTGTATCCATCATACCCGGCATTGATGCTCTTGCACCACTACGAACAGAAACAAGAAGTGGGTTTTCCTTATCGCCGAACTTCTTACCTGTGATTTCTTCCATCTTGCCGATGTACTCGTTGATTTCAGCCATAATATCAGGATTGATTGTACGACCGTCTTCGTAATATTGAGTACAAGCCTCAGTTGTAATTGTGAAACCCTGCGGTACCGGAAGACCGATATTTGTCATTTCAGCAAGGTTAGCACCTTTACCGCCAAGCAACTCTCTCATAGTTGCATTACCTTCTGTAAAAAGGTAACAATACTTTTTTGCCATTGGATTCTCCTCCTAAAGTTATAAAAATAGTAGCGACGGCGTCTGCCGCCATATGTCTGTATATTAATTATACCATAAATAAACGAAATGTCTATATTATTTATTCAAATTTTTTATAATTTGTGAAAAATATATCATTGTTTAGATATTTTTTTTATAAATCGACAAAAAAACACCGATGTGTCGGTGTTTTTTAGATTAGTTTTTTACGTCTTTCATTTCAAATACGTTAATTTTCGGTGCTTTGTATGACTCAATGTAGTCAAGTGTTTCGTCCACGTCATCGAAAACTTTGTAAAGAAGTTTACAGCCCGCTCTCAAAAACTTTTCTTTGACCGCAACTTCAAGCATATCAATCATTGCGTTGTAATATCCGTTTACGTTAAGTATGGCGATAGCTTTGTTATGTCTTTCAAGCTGTTTTAGAGTAAACACTTCAAAAAATTCCTCAAAAGTGCCTATTCCGCCGGGAACAATAACAAAAGCGTCCGCTCTTTCTTCCATTATACGTTTTCTTTCACGCATTGTGTCCGTTCTGATAAGTTCCGTACAGTCTTGGAAAATACGGCCGTCAACACCCATATCTTCATCATCAAAGAAATTCGGTACAACACCGACAATTTCGCCTTTCTTTTCATAAACACCGCGTGCAACCGCACCCATAAGTCCGGATGCACCTGCACCGTAAACAAGTCCGTGACCTCTGTCAGCAATTTTGCGTCCGAGTTCTTCGACTTGGCTGACATAAGATTTATCTATTGTGCTGCTTGACGCTCCGAATACACAAATTTTCATAATACATACCCCTTTCTGCCTGTTATTTTTGAGAAAAACTGTTGTAGAAAACAGTTTCGTTTAAATCTTTTCTGCTTGAATGAGCCGCCGAAGGCTCTGCGTCGTCTGACGGATAACCTGTCGGTAAAAATGCAACAGGAACATAATTTTCAGGCAAATTGAATTGCTCTTTTACGTCCTTCGGATTAAATGAGCCTACCCAAGTCGTTCCGAGCCCTACGCTTTTTGCCGCCAACATCATATGCGTTGCAACGATAGCCGCGTCGATTTCACCCTCGTCGTGTCCGTCATTTCCGCGCGTCCAAGATGTTTCTTTGTCGTAACATACAAGGAAATTAAGCGGCGGATTAAATGCAAATTTCGTGCATTTGCTCACCTTTTCAAGTTCTTTTTCGTCGGTAAGTACAAGTATTCTCTGTGGCTGAAAATTTACGGCGGTAGGCGCTGCCTGCATTGCCGCAAGAATATAATCTATCTTTTCTTTCTCTACTTTTTTATCAGAAAATTTCCTGAGCGAAAATCTGTTGTTTGCCAATTCTAAAAAATCCATTTTTAATCACTCCTCATCGTATTCTTTCCTTATTATTGTTATTTTATCATAAATATTATTGTTTGTAAATAAATTAAATTTTAATAATAATTGAATTTTTTTATAAGTGTGTGTTATAATATATGCAAATGAGAAAAAGGAGGTTTTCCGATGTATACCGTTGATTTACACAATCACACAAAATTCAGCTATGACGGCTCGAACACACCCGAGAAATAATCGAAAATGCAATCAGACACGGTGTTGACGTTATCGGTATAACCGACCATCAATTCTCAATCGGTGAAAATCTTCCTATATATTATGAATATATTCAGCATTGTAAAATAAAATATGCCGATCAAATAAAAGTTCTTTGCGGTCTTGAAATCGGTACACGTCCGACACCGCCGGAATCGCTTCCGCGTGCAACGGAAATTTTTGATTATGTACTTTTTGAATGCCTTGACGATACAAGGGCAATAGATTTTTATGAATTTTTGGAATGGCGAAAGCTGTTTAAATGCAAAGCAGGTCTTGCACATACCGATATTTTCAAACTCGGTGAAAGATACGGACTTGATATAATAAAAATTTTACGTGACAACGATATTTTTTGGGAACTGAATACTTCGGGAAATTACATATATTATTATGATTTTCTTACCAACGAAAAGAAACAGCAGATAATCAAAGAAAGCGGAATTCCCGTAAGCGTCGGTTCTGATACGCATTACATTGCGGAATATCGTAAAAAACAAATTCGCCGTGCGAATGAATTATTGCAAAAATTAAATATTCCTTTACCATAAAAATGACGATTTTTAATCGCCTTCAGACTGTCGACAAATTGTCCGGAACGTGCAATATATTATTTTTATATTTTAAAGTTTAATTTATAGCTATAAAAAGCAACAGGCAAGCCTATCTTCGATATACGGCTTGCCTGTGCACTTTTTGTGAAAATAAACTCTAGCGTACAAATGTACGCCGACGAGTTCATTTTCGCAAAATCCGAACTAATTTCTCAACCTCTGCCAGCGTGTAGACACTTTTGTCTACACGCTGATGACGATTTTTAATCGTCATTTTTTTATTGTTAAAAATAAAATCGAAAAAGTTTTAAAAATATTGCTTAAAATCGAATATTGTTATATAATATAAATAATTGTGATAAAACAGTTTTGTCTGTAATCTGAATAGGAGTGATATTTTTAGAAATAAAATGTGTTTCAAAAAAAGTCCGTCATACTTATGGAGTTTGACTGGGTTTTGTTTATAGCGACAATCTGTTTGTCGGTGTTTGGAATAGTGATGATTTATTCGGCTACGCGAACATTACAGTCGAATACGAATGTAATAGTGCAGTCGGGGGCAATGGTTTTAGGCTGTGCGGCAATGCTTGTAACGTGTTTTTTTCGATTACGAACAGCTTAAAAATCTCGTCAAACCGATTTATATATTCGCCGTCGCGATACTGCTTTTGGTATTGGTGTTTGGTGTAAGCGGCGACTGGGGTGCGAGGAGCTGGATTAGATTCGGTGCAATAGGTATTCAGCCTTCGGAAATCGCAAAAATTTGCTTTATAGTAACTTTTTCGTGTCACTTATCAAAAGTGCATGACGATATAAATAAACCGCTTACGATTTTAGGATTGTTACTTCATATCGGCGTGCTTGTAGGTTTGATTTTGTTACAGCCTGATATGGGCAGTGTGTTGGTATTTTTGTTTATGTTTATATGTCTTATGTTTGTTGCAAAACTTTCATATAAATATATATTGCCGATTGGTGTGGCAGGTGTCGCGTCATTGCCTTTTATATATAAGTATGTACTTTCGGAATATCAGCAGAAACGTATTCAGGTGTTTTTAAATCCAAACCTTGACCCAAGGGGCAGAGGCTATAACGTAATTCAATCTAAAATTGCGGTCGGTTCGGGTCAGCTTTGGGGTAAAGGATATTTGCAGGGAACGCAAAACCAAATGGGTTATTTGCCTACTAAATATACCGACTTTATATTCAGTGTAATAAGTGAGGAATTTGGTTTTATTGGTGCATTGCTTGTTACGGCGGTGCTGTTCTTCATAATTTATAAATGCTTTAAAACCGCTCAAAAAGCCGATAATGCTTTCGGAAGATATATTTGTGTCGGTGTCGGTGCAATGATGTTGTTCCACGCATTTGAAAATATCGGTATGTGTATCGGACTTATGCCTGTTACGGGTATTCCGTTGCCGTTTGTAAGCTACGGCGGTACGTCACTTGTTGTGAATATGATTGCAATAGGACTGGTGCTTAGTGTGTCGTATCACAATAAACCGCGAAGTGTGTTTGACGTATACTAATAAAGTGAGCCTGGTGACAAAATGTCACCAGCTCCAAAAATCACATCTGCGATGTAATTTTTGAGTATTTTTTTGAAAAAATCATAAAGTTCCTCCAAAGTCGAAACTTTAGATTTTAAGCCATTTCTGCCGCACAGGTCGTCAGAAATGATTTTTAATGAGGTTGCACCTCAAACTCCCAAAAATAAAGTAGACAAAACCATTATGGTTTTGTCTAAAGTCCGAGGCTGTCGACAAATTGTCGGCAGTCTTTTTTGTTTACTCACAAACTATCGTCGATTGAATATTATATAGTAAGGAGGCAAGAATTTCTCGCTTGCCTTTTTAAAATATTTGAGGGGAGTGAAATTTATGTATATATTGATTGGATCGGTCACTACTGCGACAAGACTTAAAAAAGCTGCAGAAAAAATTATCGGTTTTCCGGCATATGTTGTGCATACGCCGTCCGCTTTAAATCAAGGTGGCTGTTCCTATTCCGTGCGTGTTGATGACCGTGCACTTAATGAAATCAGAAAGATAGCCGGCGATAATGAAATTCCGATTAGACGGATTTATATAGAAAGAACAGTAAACGGGGAGCGTGTTTATGATGTTGTATCTTGATAACGCGGCAACGACTTTGAAAAAGCCTTTGTTGGTGTATGCGACGCTTTTTAAGAGTACCTTGTTTTCGGGCGGAAACGCAGGACGGGGAGGACATAAGATGAGTATGGACGCAGTGCGTGCTATTGTGGATACACAAGATTTGATTGCACAGCTTTTTAATATAAAAAAAGCCGAAAATATTGTTTTTACGCAAAATGCGACGTATGCTCTGAACACTGCCATTCTCGGCACAATGTCAAACGGAGGACATATTGTCGTTACGGAGATGGATCATAACAGCGTTTTAAGACCTGCTTGTTTGCCCGGTAATTACACCGTTGTAAAAGCGGATAAGAGCGGATATGTACACGCGGAAGATGTTGAAAAGGCTGTGAGGAAAGATACAAAGCTGATTGTCTGTACCCACGCGTCAAACGTGTGCGGAACAATTCAGCCGGTGTATGAGATAGGAAGAATAGCGAAAAAGCATAAAATACCGTTTTTGCTGGACGTTGCACAAACGGCAGGGAGCATAAATATTGATGCGGAAAAAATGAATGCGGATATGATAGCTTTTCCGGGACATAAAGGTCTTATGGGACCGCTTGGAACAGGCGGATTGTATGTGAAAAGTCCGGAAGAACTTGCACCGCTTGTGACGGGCGGAACGGGAAGTAATTCGGAGAGCGTTTCCCAGCCGGAATTTATGCCCGATAAGTTCCACAGCGGTACGATGAATACACCTGCAATTAAGGCTTTGGGGGCAGGGGTTAAGTATGTTATGAAATACGGCGTTGATGTAATCGGTAAGTATGAAAAAATGCTTTCCGAAAAATTTAAAGAAAATTTGATGAATATGGATAATGTTACGGTATACGGGAATGATAACAGTGTTGCGACTGTCGCGTTTAATGTGGCAAATCTCGGAAGCGAAGAAGTTTTTGAAATGCTTAAGGGCAAAGCGGCGGTAAGAGCGGGTTATCATTGTGCACCGCTCGCACACAGAGCGATAGGTACATCGGATAGGGGAGCGGTCAGAGCATCGTTCGGAGTTTTCAATTCAAAAAATGATGTGGCGAAAATGACTGATTATGTGCATAAAATCAGTAAAAATGTGTCGGGATAGAGAAATCTGTCCCGGTACATAAAAATGACAAATTTTTTTGAAAAAAGTATTGACAAATGCTTTTTGGTCTGTTATAATTAATCAAGTCAGTTGGTGAGTAGAGAACTCACTGAAAGACAGATTGAATTATGCGGGTGTAGTTCAATGGTAGAATTCCAGCCTTCCAAGCTGGTCGCGTGGGTTCGATTCCCATCACCCGCTCCAATATATGTGTCTGTAGCTCAGTTGGATAGAGCAATTGCCTTCTAAGCAATGGGCCGGGGGTTCGAATCCCTCCAGACACGCCAATTTCTTTTTGGAATTCAAAAAGAGTTTAGTGTGCGTAGATAACTACCGCCATCATATGGTGGGTATAGTTCAGCTGGTTAGAGCGTCAGTTTGTGGCACTGAATGTCGTGGGTTCGAATCCCACTACCCACCCCATTTTAATTTTAATATACAGGGATATAGCCAAGTCGGTAAGGCACCAGATTTTGATTCTGGCATGCGTAGGTTCGAGTCCTGCTATCCCTGCCAGGGCCATTAGCTCAGTCGGCAGAGCACTTGACTTTTAATCAAGTTGTCCGGGGTTCGAATCTCCGATGGCTCACCAAAGCTAAACCGCTTAAACATATGTTTAAGCGGTTTTTTTACTGTTTACTATATTTTGAGGCTTTATATTACGTGTATATTACTGCTATATTTTATTTATGGCTCGAATGGATTCGCTTGTGAAAATGTTGTAATTTGTGTTGGAGTGGTGATGTGGATGTGATATAATTGAAATAGTTTGTGGAACAGCGAATCGCTCTTATCAAACATTGAATGTTTGTCGGAAAAAGTGTTGGAAAACAAAAAATATAAACAAAAAAGTGTTGAAAACCTTAGGTTTTCAACACTTTATCATTTGGCAGGGGTACAAGGACTCGAACCTTGGGCACGCGGTTTTGGAGCGAAAAGTACGCTTTCAGCTAAGCCACGTGTCGAAATTCATCCCCTCAAAATCCACATAGTAACAGCACTTTCGGGATTTGAAAGTGCTGTTTCAACAAGATACGTAGGCGGTGCAACTCTAAAGTTTTCTTTAGCTAAATTAACCGTACGCAGATCCCTCTGCAAAATTATAAATATCTTCAAAAAGATATTTATGAATAACCGCTAAGGTCTTATATGTTCCATCGGAAAGTTGCTTGAGAATGGCAAAGTCAAATAAATTAACAGCTTTCTTTTTATTGATTCGATCTTCTTCTCGTGCAAACTCGGTAGAATCAGTAAGCCCTAATTTATTTTTTGTGAGCATTTTTATAAATTATTGTGCTTCAAATTATCCGTTTTTTCAGAGTCTAAAAATATGTCGCCCTCTCTCAAAAAGTACATACTAAAATATGAATTGAACCACTGTGTACCGAACGGTACACGCGGTGGCGTGAGAGGGCTAACTCATTAAGAGTTAACCTCTACTCGATTGTGTAATTTTTTTGTGTCCGCTAAATTGGACTTTGTTTTTGGTAGAATTAAATCATAGAAAAAAGCCTAAAAATTCTATTTACTTATTTTGGATACAGTGATATAGTGGTTGTATAGATTGCTATATTACAGAAATTGAGTAATACAGTGACTGGGGGAATAGAAATGAAGTGGACAAATGGTAAAAAGGCTGTGGCGATAATAGCGGGAATTGCCATAATTGCCGTAATATCTGTACTTTGCGGAATTGTGTATTATGGTGTGATGAGAAGTAAATACAATAACGTAGTAGAAATGATAAAGCAAGGTAACTACGAAACTGCCGAAGAAATGCTTATTGATATGAATGTAATAGGCACAAAAAATGATGAGAAAATGGCGGATTTTAGATTTCGTTCAGTGGTATCGTGTGAACATCTGGAGATTGAGAATGCAGAGCATTATTTTGCCGATTCAGCCGTTTTGTATGTTTATATATCAGCAATGGAATATTATAATGATAATAAATTTGAATATGCAAAAAACAGAATAAATCTTTTACCGGAAGATTATAGTGGTGATTTGTGTGAAGAAATAAAAACTTCAAAACAAGAAATAAACAAAAGATACGAAGAATATCAACAAGAAATGAAAAAATCAAAAGAAGAATACATTAACGAGTTACGGCAATTAAGTGAAAAAGAGTCGCAAGAGAAACGAAAAAAACGTGAAGAAGAAACCATACCGTATCCTGATAGATTGCCGTTTGAAGGTATGAAAGAATTTTTATATTGATTGTACGAAATTAGGTGCACCGGATAAATATGAACGAACGAAGAAGAATAATGCAACTGATGAGGAAGTATATGATATTATTGATGAATTTATATGGTATGATAAGGGATATTTGGTGACTTGCAAAAATGGAACTGTAACGAATGTTAAGAATTTATCATCGGATTATCTAAAAGAACATTATGATGGATATCGCGTATTAAGTTTTAGGCATAGCGTGATAACGGCCGATTTATCTTCAAGAGAAATCCGATTAAAAAATTCATCTTCGTCATCATCTCATTCATCAAGTTTGCCACATTTATATGGATATTCACACGACGATTCAAACCATCGCTCTGATAAATATAATGTGTATGATTATGATGATCCGGAAGACTTTTATTACGACAACGAAGATGATTTTGACGGAGTAGAAGATGCAGAAACATATTTTTATGACCATAATGATTGAGCGAGATAAATGAGGAGAAAAATGGATAAGAAACAACAAGAATATTTTGATTTTATGATGAGTAAACCGTCCGGCGAAGACAACCAATATTCTTCCGGAGGAAACGGTGGTGGTTGTTTGACAAATATTATCGCTCTTTGTATTGCAATTTTGATTTTGGCAATTATAGGTAGTTTATTTAATTAAACAGAGAAAATAATTTTGAAAAATGTGAATCATTCTAACTTTTCTTGTAATGTCCACTAAATTGGACTTTGTCTGTGGTAGAATTAAATCATAGAAAAGAGGAAACATCTTAATTTACAAAGTGAAACTCGGATTTTGATAAAGAATACGAGGACAAATAAAAGGAGGAAATTAAAATGGCATGTAAGAAACCGGAAGGATTTTTTGAGGGATTGGTACATGATGCAACGTTGTATTCAGCTGTGCAGGCAAGTAAGGACAGTAATGGAAAACCTGATCCGTACAAGGCTATGGGTATGGCAGCTGGAATGGGACACACCTCGAATTACGATAGGACAAGACTTGGAGCGATGCTTTGGGCTGAGGGTGCATTTAAAGATGATTGATAATATCAGTGAATTTTAATTGCAATGATATAGTAAATAGTATTATTTATGAGAATCAAACCTGTTGGAATTAATAGGTTTGATTCTTTTTTTGCGTGTACAGCACAATATACAAAAAGTTGTTGCGTATTTGTACAATATTAACGAAATTTAAATTTTTTTATAAAAAATCGCTGATTTTTATGAAAAAATGCGATTTTGGCGAAAAGTCAAAAATCCGTATTACAATTTGTATTACAATTTAATCGAAAAATAGTGAAAATCCAAAAATAAATTTAAACAACAAAAAAGTCTTGAAACCCGCATAAACACTGGGTTTTCAAGACTTATCTTTGGCAGGGGTACAAGGACTCGAACCTTGGGCACGCGGTTTTGGAGACCGCTGCTCTACCAACTGAGCTACACCCCTATCAGTAAACTGCCTTATTATTCTACTACACAATCGACTATATGTCAATAGTTTTTTATGAATTTACTTTAAATATTTCAAAAATAATCACATTATGTCGATTTGCAATTCTGAAATTATATCAAAACACCGTTACAGTGGTCGATTTCATGTTGGACGATTTGAGCTGTCCAGCCTTCAAAAGTTTTTGTTCTTATTTTAAAATCAAGTGTCTGATACTGCACGCGTATTTTCTTATACCTTTTTATTTTACGAGGGCCGCCGAGCAGGGAAAGACAACTTTCTTCCGTTTCGTATGGGTCAGACCTTTTAATTATTTCGGGATTTAGCATTATCATATATTTTCCGTCATTATCAAAGCATATAATGCTTTTATTTACGCCTATCATATTTGCCGCCATACCTACACATATTTCTTTATGTGCGGTTAAGGTTTCAAGCAAGTCTTGGGCTGTTTGTAAATCGGCAGCTGTTGCCGGTTCTGATTTTAATGCCAACAATATTGGGTCATGTACAAGTTCTTTAATCATTTTAAAACCTCACAGTGATATTGATTATATTTGAATTATAGCACAATAGTAACATAAGTCAAGTGTAGAGTAATTTTATTTTTACAGTGAAATATATTGACAAAATAATACAATATAGGATAAAATATTTATGAAATAAATAAAATTGGTGATGAAGAAAATGATGAAATTAAATATAGCGATTTGCGATGACAATAAATTAGTATTGGAAAATGAGAAAACACTGATTGAAGAAACGTTGAAAGAGATGGGAATGCCGTACAAGATGGACAAGTATCAAAATCCTGAAAATCTTATTAAAAATGCATGGCAATACGATGTGGTATTTTTAGATGTGGAAATGGATGAAGTCAACGGAATTGTGGCGGCGGAAAGTATTCACAATATCAACAAGGAATGTTTGCTGTTTTTCGTAACCAACCACGAGGTTTATATGGACTATGCTATGAACGAGTATGCGTTCAGATTTTGGGTAAAGCCTATGTCGAAAGAAAAACTGAAATTTGGGTTAGAGTCGGCGGTGAAACGGTTGGAAAACAACAACAAATGTATAGAATTTAACACCGACAGAAATGTTGTGAATATACCGATAAATAAAATTATTTTTATATGTGCCGAGAACAAAAAGACGACTATTGTTACGGTAGACGAAGAATTTGTAATAGACCGACCGTATAAAGCGGTCAAAGATATGATAAATTCATATTTCTTCTACGAGTCACACGCAAGTTACTATGTGAACTTAAATTATGTGAAAGCATATTCGCCGTCACACGTAAAATGCGGAATAGGAAATCATGAATATGAAATTCATATGTCGCGAAGAAAATATACGGAATTTAATAAATATTTTATAGATTGGATGGGTGAACAAAAATGAGAACAGATGCAGGATTGATAATTGGTGTTGCACTGGAATTTATAATAATGTTGTATTTTGCAAATTCGACGTTACAACCGAAAAAGAATTATTATATAAGCTCTGCGATGTGCTTTGTGGGGTATTTAATTATATTTGCTTTTTCACTGCTTAATCGATTATTTGTTAATGTGGGCGTTTTTATAGTAATCAATTTTTTGATTTTTAATTTGGGTTATAGAATAAATTTTAAAACCTCGATATTTCAAACAATGATGTTGTTGGTGTTTATGTTTTTGGGCGAAATTATAGTAACGTTTACTATGAAAATGGGATTAGACAAGAAAAGCTTTTTAGAAGTCACGCCTCAACAGTCAATGATTGTAACGGTGGCGGGAAAATTGATATACTTTTTATTGGTATTTTTAATGAAAAGAGTAGACAGAAAAAAGGTAATTTCCTCAGAAAAATCTTCTCTGTTGTTAGCTGTAGTTCCTATAATGACTTTTGTGTGTTTAATTATGGTTTATCCGCTGAATATTGACAAGCGTATATTTACTTCGGTTTGTATTATTGCAATAACCTTAAATGTTGTTACTTTTTCGTTAAACGAATTTATGCTTGCGAAAAACAGAAGAATAAGAATACTTGAAGATGAAAATTATAAAAAATTGTATTGAATTAAAAGAATACAAAACATTAAATGAAAAATATGAACACAGCAAGAATAATGAATCACGATTTCAAGAGAACATCTAAAATGTTTTGAAAAACATTTAATTTCGGAAGATATTCAAAAAAGCACAAGAGTATGTGGGAAAGATTGAAAAAAGAGTGTGAGGATTCAAAAATAGAAAAAATACAGTGACAATAATATCCTTAATATATTACTTATTCGCAAGAAAAAAAGAATGTGAAGAAAACGGAATTAAGTTAAACATAACCTCAACTAACCCGAAACTTGATTTTATAGAACGGAATGGACACGGTTGCTATATTTTCTAATTTGATTAACAATGCAATAGAGGCTTGCTCAGACTCAGCAAGAAAAGATATTTTTATTGATTTATACACAGTTAATAACGCATTTAGTGTTATTAAAGTTGAAAATTATGCTGATAAAGAGCCAATAGTTGTAGAAGGTATGCTGAGAAGTGGGAAAGATGACGGTAATTCTCACGGAATCGGTATTAAGAGTATAAATAATTCATTAAGCAAATATGATGGTAAAATGAGTTGGTCGTATGACAAAGCTAAAGGTATGTTTAGAACCGTTATTTCTATAAACAATTCACAAATTAACATTTAAAATTTATATTGACATTGTTGACATTTAATGTTATAATGTGATTGTAGGAATATAGGCAAACGTAAAGATAAGAAAGGATGTTTTATTATGAAAAAGTTCCTAAACAAAGTAGTTCCAGCACTAATTAAAATTGTGCCTGTTTGCTCAGCTTTGATGCTTGTAATTAACAGTAATTCAACATCAACAGTTTGGAATGGACAGCCGGAAGCACCAAAAGGACTTAAGAAGTATCGTAAGTTCTAATTATGTTTCGTAAATTTTCGGAATGGGCTGTGGCATATGCTATTAGGTTAGGTTACATACCTAAAGAAGAACAGGAAGAATATACTTATGGACTTGACCTTATAATGAGTGTTATTGTCAGTGACTTGACAATGCTTGTTATAGGTATAATAATGAAAATGATATCACAAGTTATCGTTTTCGGATTTATGTACAAGTTTATCCGTAAATATGTGGGCGGATACCATTGTGAATCGTCTTTGACGTGTTTAATGTCGTCAAGCACGATGTGTATATGCGTTCTGCTTGCGATTAAATATCTTCCGTATAATCTTGGCATATACACAGTCGCAACCGTTTTATCTATTGGGGTACTCTTTGCAATTTCGCCAATCGAGGCTATAAACAAATCCTTTGGAAGAAATTGAAGTTAAAGTTTTCGGAAAAAGGGCGAGAATTGTACTTTGTATTACACTTGTAATATTTGGGTGTAATTTGTGCGTTTGGTTTGACGGAAATGGT
>ENA-OPYX01000940-OPYX01000940.1-human-gut-metagenome-genome-assembly--contig:-NODE-940-length-16457-cov-4.342621_pt1 | contig 16457 bp, 16 predicted proteins | sample MGYA00242639_ERZ504486 | MGnify/ENA primary metagenome ERZ504486 (study PRJEB26092, sample SAMD00036296) | human gut metagenome | host: Homo sapiens | study: EMG produced TPA metagenomics assembly of... | reverse complement strand
GCAAGCGTAAATTATAGTCGATTATAGAAGAAAAATACAGATAAGAAAGGCAAAATAAAAATGAAGAGAAGCAAAATATCGATGGAATACCATGAAAATTCTGGTAATTGGTTTTCTGAGTGTGATTGTTCTGGGAGCGGTACTTTTATGGCTTCCGGTATCGAATGAAAAACCAATCAGCTTCCTGGATGCATTATTTACATCAACAACATCGGTATGTGTGACGGGACTGGTTACGGTTGTTCCGAAATATCAGTTCACGATAATGGGAAAGATAATTTTATTGATTCTGATTCAGATCGGAGGTCTGGGCATAATTGCATGTATCACAGCGTTTTTTTATGCTTCTTAAAAGAAAGATTACGGTAAAAGAGAGAATTGTCATTCAAGAAGCTTATAATATGAATTCTCTTGGTGGTCTGGTAGGCATGGTCCGCAGAATTTTGTTCGGGACGGTAGTGGTAGAAGGCATCGGTGCCGTTTTTTATGCAATACAATTCAGTCGGGATTATGGACTTGTAAAAGGAATTTGGTATGGAGTTTTTCACTCGGTTTCTGCATTTTGCAATGCGGGAATTGATATTCTCGGAGAGGACAGCCTGGCAAGATACGTAACCAGTCCATTGATCAACATTACAACGATGATGCTGATCATTCTTGGCGGAATCGGATTTACGGTGTGGTATGACGTGATTGATAACGGAAAGAAGATCTGGCATCGTGAAATTCCGAAGAAATGGTGTTTTACCAGACTTAAGTTACATTCAAAGATAGCAATTGTTACGACATTGATCCTGCTGATAGCAGGGACACTTTTGAATTTTGTACTGGAGTACCGGAATCCGGAAACGATTGGGAATCTGAATACCGGACAGAAGATAATGGCTTCGGCATTTCAGGCTGTGACGACCAGAACGGCCGGATTTAGCACATTTCAGCAGTCGGGAATGCATGAAGAGACCGGATTCCTGAATATTATTTTAATGTTTATCGGAGGATCTCCGGGAGGAACTGCGGGTGGTCTGAAGACAACGACATTTGCGCTTTTATTTCTCGCTTTTCACACGATGCTCAGGGGAGGTCATGATATTGAATGCTTTCAGAGAAAAGTGGCTGAAGATAGCTTTCGTGTAGCGTTTGTGACATTTATGCTGGCATTGGGCATATATGTAACAGGAACCACGGTTATTGCTGTGATAGAGCCGGATACAATCTCGCTTCAGAAAATTATGTATGAGACCGCATCTGCGATGGCAACAGTTGGCCTGACACAAGATCTGACAACTCATCTGAGGGTAGGAAGCAAGATTGTGTTGATGATACTGATGTATGCAGGACGAGTCGGACCGATGACCATTGCGTTATTATTTGCCGGAAAGGTAAATTTGCAGGAAAAGATGCGGACACTTCCGACGGAAAAGATTATGATTGGTTAATGAGGAGGAGTAACTATGAAGAAACAATTTGCAGTATTTGGTCTGGGCAGTTTTGGGGAAAGTATTGCGTTAGAATTACAAAAACTCGGATGCGAGGTCGTAGCAGTAGATAAAGATATGGAGCGCGTAAAAGGAATCGCCGACTCGGTATCGTATGCGATGCAGGCAGATATCGGTGATCCGGATTTTGTCAGATCTCTTGGCACGAGGAATCTGGATGGCGTTGTGATCGCAGAAGCAGAAAGTCTGGAAGCAAGTATTATGGCAACGCTGGTGTGTAAAGAAATTGGTGTACCGAATGTGATTGCAAAAGCAAAAAATGAGCGTCATGCAACCGTATTGAAAAAAATCGGTGCAGACTCCATTATTTTCCCGGAAAAAGAAATGGGAATCCGGATGGCAAAGAATCTTATGTCTGCCAGCTTCACAGATTGGATCGCTTTATCACCGGATTATAGTATAGTTGAGACACCGATGCCTGTAAAATGGAGTGGAAAAACGTTGCAAGAACTGGATGTGCGCCGGAATTATGAAGTGAATGTCGTGGGAATTAAAAGTGGGGCGCACGTAGAAGTGAATCCGGATCCTTCAGAAGTATTGCGTGAAGATATGGTTCTGATCCTGGTGGGATCTAATAAAGCATTAGAAGCATTATAAGAAAATTTCATGTCTGGAGATGATCCTGGCTGGTGTGAAGAAGGTGTAATATCGGCTTTGCAATCATAACAAGATAATGGTATAATATTCATACTGATTTGATCTGAAGATACGAAAGCTTTACCGTAAGGAGGACATGAGGATGAAAGAAAAAAATAATACAGGGTGGGATCGTGAATGGCGAGAAGATGCTGGTATGTCCGACCTGGGAAGATGAATTTCAAAAAGCAATCAACAGTACAGGCGGCTGTTTCCGAATCAGCATGGATTATTCTGCTGTAGATGTTTCGTGGTGGAAAGAACTGGAAGCGATTGCTAAAAAATATGGATACACACTGGATTCCGAATCATTGGAGATCATTCAGGAATATGTACAGAAATATAAAAAGTACGAGAATCATTTCTGGGAATATGGAAAGAAAATCATAACATTTGAACAGTTCAGCAGGATGTTGAGTAAAAAGGCGGGAATACAGCCAAAAGAAGCAAAAGACTATGTGGCCGCTAATCTTCAGAATCTGGAGCATAAAGAGATTTTGGAGGCATTGTTGTTCTCGTTGCAGCTTATTAAATCCGAAAAGGGACTGGAGGGAACGCAGTGGACAAAACCGACGTGCGATTTTATTAAGAAAGAATTTGAGAAGATGATTGTAAACGGGGAATATTAAGAAGAAAAAGTGGGGAGTCAGTCAGAACGATTCTCCACTTTTGATGTAAAAGGAGATAAAGAGTATGGAATTATGGGATATTTATGATGAAAATAAAGAGCGTACAGGAGCTACAATGAAACATAATGACTGGAATATGAAACCGGGAGAATTTCACCTGACTGTTCTTGGTGTGCTGATGCGCCCGGATGGGAAATATCTGATTACCAGAAGAAGAATGGATAAAGAATGGGCAGCCGGATGGTGGGAAGTGCCGGGAGGCGGAGTACGTGCCGGGGAAGATTCGTTGGATGCAGTGATTCGGGAAATCAAGGAAGAGACAGGAGTCGATGTGACGGAAGCAGAAGGAGGCTATGCATTTTCATATAAGAGAGTAAATCCGGAAGAAAAAAACAATTACTTTGTGGATATCTACAAATTTATTCTGGATTTTGATGAATCTGATGTGAAGACACAGGAGGAAGAGGTGTCGGGATTTGCAATCGCAGATATCGAAGAAATCAAAAGATATGCGGATCAGGGGATATTTCTTCACTATGAAAGTATCCGACAGGTTTTCGAGGGATAAAACAGGCAGGCTGTATGAATGATGAAGAGAGAATCCTGAAGGAAATCAAAGATGTATTAAAAGAACTGGATGAGCAGGGAAGAATGAAGTATACGCAGAAATACATGCAGCATAGTGATATTTCGGTATATAAGCATTGCATTAGTGTGGCATATACAAGCGTAGAACTGGCGGATCGCTTGGCGTGGAATGTCAACCGCAGAGAACTGATCAGAGGTGCGCTTCTGCATGATTATTTTCTATATGACTGGCATGAAAAGAATGCAGGACACAGATTTCATGGATTTATCCATGCCGGCAGAGCGCTGCAAAATGCCAGGAAAGATTTTAAACTGACCATACGGGAGGAGAATATCATATTACGTCATATGTTTCCGTTGAATGTCGTACCTCCGATGTGTAAGGAGGCATGGCTGGTATGCCTCGCCGATAAGATATGTGCATCCAAAGAGACTGTGGCCGGAAGAATACATAGAAAAAGGAAACAGCAGAGATGAAAGATATGGTTGACTTGTCAGATATCCTACTATTATAATAGGGAATATTATGAAATATGAGTGGAGGAACAAATATGTTAAATCAGTTTTCCAGAACACAGCTTCTGTTAGGGGCTGACAATATGGACAGACTTGCAGATGCAAAGGTAGCGGTCTTTGGGATCGGCGGAGTAGGCGGATACGTGGTAGAAGCACTTGCGAGAAGCGGAGTAGGATCATTTGTCCTGGTGGATGACGATAAAGTGTGTCTGACGAATATCAACCGTCAGATTATTGCGACCAGAAAGACCGTAGGGAAGTATAAAGTAGATGTGATGAAAGACCGAATTCTGGAAATTAACCCGGATGCAGATGTAGAGATAAGAAAATGTTTTTATCTTCCGGAGAATGCACATGAATTTCCGTTTGAAGAATATTCTTATGTGGTAGATGCGGTAGATACGGTAACTGCAAAGATTGAGATCATAATGCGTGCGAAGGCCGCAGATGTTCCTGTTATCAGTTGTATGGGAGCCGGCAATAAACTGGACGCATCTGCATTTCAGGTGGCAGATATCTATAAGACAAAGATGTGTCCGCTTGCAAAAGTTATGCGGAGGGAATTAAAAGCACGTGGGATAAAAAAACTAAAAGTTGTATATTCGGAAGAAAAACCGGTACGTCCATTAGAAGATATGAGCATCAGCTGCAGACAGCATTGTGTATGCCCACCGGGGACAGCAAGAAAATGTACCCAGAGAAGAGATATTCCGGGAAGTATTGCATTCGTTCCATCCGTAGCAGGCCTGATCCTTGCCGGAGAAGTGGTAAAAGACCTGACCATCAATCAGTATGGACGGGGAACGGAATAATGGGGGATATCTTTTGACATTTTCTGTAAATCCGATATAATAGAAAACGTAATGTTCTATTTGTAGATTGAGGAGGTTATCAATATGAAAAAAAATAGAAGAAACAATTCAAGACCTGCAGCAATCACAACTGCAAAAGATACAACAAAGGCAATCGAGACAAGAGCAGGCGTATTGAAAGAAGCAGAAGATGTGAAGAAAGAGGCAAAGACAAGCTTTTATCTTCAGTATATGGGAAAAGAAATCAGCACAGAGGAGATTACACAGAAAGTACACGAAGCATGGAAAACTTTGGGGAAAAATGTAGATGAGATCAAAACGCTGAATGTATATTTGAAACCGGAAGAAGCAGCAGCTTATTACGTGATCAATGAAGAAACAACCGGAAAAGTAGCAATTTAATGTAATAACTATATTGAACGTCCGGTATATGGATACAGCAGTATAGAATTGTTCTATACTGCTGTATCTTTTTTGGACAGAAATGGAAGTCGTTACACCTGTTTAATGCCAATTGTATCTAGTATTTTGTTACATCTTCTTCAAGATGTGCAATCTGTTCCAAAAGCCCGGTAGTTTCTTTTTCGGAAAGACTTTCCAGGATCATGTTCATATCATCCGCAATTTTTGCAGGATTATAAGGAACTTCCAATGCAAAATCACTGAAAGCGCGAATCTTCTGGAAATAAGTGCGGGTCTCAGGTTCTTCACCGCCGGTCCGGCACATCTGATACATGGTGACACAGTCTGTGGCATCCTGATCAGTACATTTTTTACAGATCCATTTTCCAAGATAATAATAATTACTTCCAATCTGATAAAGGAATCCCGGAAGCTTTAATAATCGCTCTGATAACATGACAGAACCTCCTTGCATTGATGAAGTCCGGTTAAGAGGACTTGCTTTTTTCTGCTTTTAGTATCCGGTGAAGTGACAGAAATGTCAAGTCAGATTTGTCTGAAAAAAATATATAATTTGAAAATGCTCGAAATATGTCGTATTATAGACTATAGTATGATAAGATGTTGGCAAAAGAAAATTATATATGTAATTTGTAGTATAGGTGGAAAGTAGAATGAAACTGAAAAATGGGGGCATGCTGTTGCTGACAGCATTTATATGGGGAACAGCATTTGTTGCCCAGAGTGTAGGAATGGATCATCTGGGACCCTTTTCTTTTAATGGAATCCGCTGTCTGATAGGAGCGGTGGCACTTTTACCGTGTATATGGTTTTTGAACAGAATGAATAAAGATCCGGAAACAGACGGTTCGGAAAAAGAGAAATCCGGAAAAGATCTGATAACAGGAGGTGTTGCATGTGGAGTATTATTATTCACAGCAAGCAGTCTCCAACAGGCCGGGATTCAGTATACAACAGCAGGAAAAGCAGGTTTTATTACAGCCTTTTATATAGTGATCGTTCCGGTTCTTGGAATTTTTCTTCATAAAAAATTCAATGGAAGGTATGGATGGCGGTGTTACTGGCACTTGTCGGATTATATTTTTTGTGTATTACGGAGTCTTTTTCTGTTGGAAAAGGAGATGTTCTGGTATTTTTGTGTGCACTTGTTTTTTCCGTGCATATTCTGGTAATCGATCATTTTTCTCCAAAAGTGGATGGTGTGAAGATGTCCTGTATCCAGTTTTTCGTGAGTGGAATTCTGTCATTACCAGTTATGTTTGTGCTGGAGACACCAAGGCTTGTATCTGTGGCGGCTGCATGGATGCCGCTTCTGTATGCAGGTGTATTATCCTGCGGGGTTGCATATACATTACAGATACTTGGACAGAAGAATGTGAATCCGGCGGTAGCATCTCTGATTTTAAGCCTGGAATCCTGCTTTTCAGTGCTTGCGGGCTGGATCATACTTGGAGAACGTTTGTCATTCAGAGAATCGTTAGGATGCATACTGATGTTTCTGGCAATTATACTGGCACAGCTTCCGGATAAAAATAATGGGTAGCAGGAGGAGAGAAAATGCGGTTTGTGATTCAGAGAGTTACAGAAAGCAGCGTAAAAGTGGATGGAAAAGTAATCGGACAGATAGGAAAGGGATTTATGGTCCTGATAGGTGTGGCTGATTCAGATACAAAAGAGATTGCTGATAAGATGGTCAAGAAAATGACCGGATTACGTATTTTTGAGGATGAAGAAGGAAAGACGAATCTTTCGCTGGATGCAGTGGGAGGGGAACTTCTTCTGATCTCTCAGTTTACTTTATATGCAAACTGTAAAAAAGGAAACCGTCCAAGCTTTGTCGAAGCAGGAAAACCGGACATGGCTGAAGAACTTTACGAATATATTATAAGTAAGTGCAAGGAGCATATACCGGTAGTAGAGCGGGGAATGTTTGGGGCGGATATGAAAGTGAGTCTGGTAAATGATGGACCATTTACAATTGTACTGGATTCAGACAGATTATGATGATAAAATATAGATTATGATAAGGAAAATAAAAAAATCGAACAAATATTCGGGGGGGGGGGTAAAACGATATGGAAGAACAGAGGAAAAAGATATTAATCGTCGATGATTCAGAAATGAACCGTGAGATCCTGGTGAGTATGCTTGAGGGCGAATATGATTTGATACAGGCAGAGGACGGACAGCAGGCGGTCTATATTATGTCAGAACACCATATGGAATTATCCCTGCTGTTATTGGATATGAATATGCCTGTAATGAATGGATATGAAGTGCTGCAGGTTATGAAAGAAAGACTATGGCTGGATCGTATACCGGTTATCAGTATCTCGGCAGATTCCTCTGATGATAATATCGGACGCGCATATAAGCTTGGTGTAAGCGATTATTTCTCGCGTCCATTTGATGCGGCTGTTGTTTTGAGAAGAGTGCAGAACACGATTGCACTGCATGATAAATCCATGGGAAATATTCAGGATACATTGGGAATGCTGTCAGCTTTCTATTATGTAATATTGAAAGTCAACCTGACAACAGACTGTTATCTGATATTGAAAGATGGACTTGACGATCAGGAAAAATATTTCGACAGTTTTACATCCTTTTCAGGGAGACTACGCGGCTTTGCGGACGTGGATTGCATTTATGAAGACGATAAAAAAGAATATCTTGAGTTTTGTAATATAAAACGTCTGAGAAAAGCGTTCGCAGGAGGAAACAGAAAAGAGATGATCCGTTACCGCCGGAAAGTGAAGGATGAATTCAAGTGGGTATCACTTACAATGATATGCAGTGAGGAATACGAAGATGATAATCAGATCGTGATGTTGTATGTAAGGGATATTAATGATGACTATCTGAAACAATTGGATGAAGTCATGAGAAAGACGACGGATTCACTTGGAACAGTAACGGTAAATGTAAGTAAGGGAAAGTGTATCTCCTGTGCAGTAAAGACTAAGAGCATTGGAATCAGGGGTGAAAAAGAAAATCTAGACGATTACGTCAGAAGAATATCGATGTATGCGATAGGCTGTGAAGACAGAGCAAAAGCAAACCAGTTGTTTGTACAGGAAAATCTACTGAAAGAATTTGCTGGTGGGAGAACAATTGTTTCGTTTGAAACAGTTGCTCAGGGAGACAAGGATGAGAAGATCCGTATGTTCCGCATTACGATAGAGATGATCCGAAACTCTATGACAGATGACATTGAAGGAGTGCTTTATTTTCAGGACATAACCGAAAGTTATCTGGCAGAAAAAATCCCACAGCTTCTTTACCAAAAGAATTTTGAAAAGGTTGCAATTGATCGATGCCCGCAGAAATCTGATCAATATGGAATCGACAGAGGATTTTAATGCATACAGATATCTTCATATGAAGATCGATTATAATACGTATTGCCGGGAAATCCTGGGTACGATGGTTCCGGAGCAGGAAAAAGAGCATCTGAAGAAAAATACAGACATAGAAACGATATGCAGTGAATTGAATCAAAATGGCCGTTATTCCTTCACTGTCCATCAGATCAGTGAGGATGGAGAGATACGCCTGAAAGAGTTTAATTTCATGTATATGTTCAGGGAACTGGGAATCATTCTGGCTGTGACGGAAGATATCACCGAGCTTTCAGGCAAAGATGTGCTGACCGGTGGATACAACAGACAGGGATTCATCCATAATTCGGAAAACATATTCCGGCACTGTGATGACAGGACCGATTATGCCGTGTTGTACTTTAACGTCCGGAATTTCAAAGCGGTTAATGAGCTTTTCGGAGTTGACATTGGTGATAATGTGTTGCGCACAATTTATAAGAATCTGCGATCATCCAGCCTGAAGCCATGCGTAGTGGCGAGGGTGGAGGCTGATCAGTTCACCTGTCTGGTAGAGAAAAAGAAGCTGGATTTTGATGCGCTTTCCGGACTTTGTGAGTGGAATTTCACAAAGAATGGAAAGACGATGCACATCTTCTGTGGTTGCGGAATTTTCTTTGTTGAAAACAAAGAAATGAGCATCAACGGTATGATCGACCGTGCGAAGCTTGCAAAAAAAGTATATTACAGACGAATATGTAAAACCTTATAATATCTATGAATGTATCGATGAAATCATATTACATTGATCGCGCGGAACTTGCAGGAGAACTCAGAAACGGACTGGCGCAGGAACAGTTCAAAGTATATTATCAGCCGGTTGTAGATGCGAAGACCGGAGAGATCAGGTCTGCAGAAGCACTGATCCGCTGGATGCATCCAAAGAGAGGATTCGTATCACCTGCCATATTCATTCCGGCATTAGAAGAGAGCGGGCATATCTCGGAACTGGATTTTTATGTGGCAAAAAAAGTATTTGAATTCATGCGGAAGCGATGCGAAGACGGTAAGAAAAATATCCCGATATCAATCAATCTGTCATGGATGGATTTTTATGATGAAAAGATGATGAAATGGATCGAGGAAAATGTAGAGTCATCTCAGAAGCTTGGAATCAAATCAAGATTTGAGATTACAGAGACATCGTTTGAGGCGATGAAGCAGAACCGCAATAATATCCTGGAATCATTGCAGAAAAAAGGTGCGGTGACACTTTTGGATGATTTTGGAAGCGGATATTCTTCTTACGGGGTACTTCAGGACTATAATTTCGATATTTTAAAGATAGATATGAGTCTGGTACGTCAGATTGAGACAAATCCAAAGTCGAGAAGCATTTTAAAATCTATCATTGCGATGGCTCATGAACTGGGGATGCAGCTGGTAGCAGAAGGAGCAGAGACGGAAGAACAGGTTGCATTCCTGAGGGAAAACGATTGTGATTGTATACAGGGATATTATTATTCCAAGCCGCTTCCGGAAGACGAGTTTTTGGAATACCTTGGGGAAAATTAAACGACAGATCAGAATCAGATTTTGAAGATATAAGCTGTGTGAGTGTGAAAACTCTCCGGAAATCTGCGCAAAAGTGTGGACTTCCGGGGATTTTTTTGACTGTATATTAGTTAGTATTCTAAATAAATAAAATATAAAACAAACAATAAAAATATTAAAAAAAAATATAAAAACATTGACAATATTGGTGGAAAATGAACTAAATATAATCGTTAAGAATTCTAATTAATAAAAGGAGGCAGAGGATTTGGAAAAAGATATGGAAACGTCAACATTTTTTTCCGTATTTCAATAATGAAATTTATGCAATATCAGTCAATGAAACGTATGGAAAAAATGGACTTGAAACCAAGTCAGGCGGGAGTCTTGTTTTCGTTGAAACATTGGGGTGAACAGTCGCAGAAACAACTGGCAGAACGTGTCGGCATTACACCGCCATCCATGACTGTTGCGTTACGGAAGATGGAAGAAAAAGGATATGTGACACGAAGACAGGATAAAAAGGATCAAAGAGTGGTGAAAATTCATCTCGCGCCAAAAGGAGAAGAATGTATAGAAGGAATTCAAAGAGTAATTTGTGAAATGGAAGAAATAGTTTATCAGGGAATATCAAGAGAAGAGATACTTCTGATGAAGCAGGCTTCTAGCAGAAAATGGAAAAAAAATCTGTTGAACTCAAAGGATTTCAAAGGTAGTGGATATGGATACGATCATAGAAAAGACATGTCCATCGGCACGTGGGAGTTTTTTAGTAACAGAATATACAGACGGAACTGACAGGACAGATCCGTTGTATATAAATATGAATGCAGAAAGGAAAGACATAAGAAAATGGGAAAATTATTTAAGTTTCTGAAACCATATACAGCTGCTGTGGCAGCAATTATCTGCATACTGGTTGTCCAGGCTTATTGTGATCTGTCTTTGCCGACTTACACATCGGATATTGTGAATGTAGGTATCCAGCAGGGTGGTATTGATGAGACTGTACCTGATACAATTTCCAAAAAAGATCTGAACCATCTGTTACTGCTGGTTCCGTCGGACAGACAGAAAACTGTAAAAAACGCATATACAGAGTCGGTGGAAAAGTACGACTATAATGGTACTGTAATGGAACTAAAAGCTTCTGTGAAAGAAGATGAAAAGAAAATGGACAGGCTTTCAGAGATTCTTGGAAAGCCGATGCTCATGGCGGCAGGATTTGATTCCGGCAGTGATATGACACAGAAGATCGAAGAACAGATGCGTACACAGATGTCTGGAATTCCGAATGTTGATAAGATGGATATCTATGATATGTTGGAGTTTATGGGAGCTGAAGGCAGGAATGCGCTGATCGGTCAGATGGATCAGCAGATGGATTCCATGCAGGATTCAATGATTGCCCAGGCAGCAGCAGGGTACATTAAAGACGCTTACACCCATATAGGAATTGATACAGATCAGATCGAAACTACCTATATTTTGCGTACAGGAGCCAAGATGCTGGCACTTGCATTCCTTGGAATGGCAGCAAGTATACTGGTCGGACTGCTGGCATCACGTGTCGGTGCCGGTGTCGGACGCAGACTTCGTGAAAATGTATTCCGTAAAGTGGTTGGTTTCTCCAATGCGGAATTTGATAAATTCTCTACAGCATCACTGATTACAAGAAGCACGAATGACATTCAGCAGATCCAGTTATTACTTGTTATGATCCTTCGGATGGTTCTGTATGCACCGATTATGGCAATCGGAGGAATCTGGAAAGTCTTTCATACGAATGTCGGCATGTCGTGGATCATCGGACTTGCGGTTGCTGTTATTATAGTTATCGTAGGATTCTTATTCCTGGTGGTAATGCCGAAGTTTAAGCTGATCCAGAATCAGGTTGACAAACTGAATCTTGTCAGCCGTGAAATCCTGACAGGACTTTCAGTTATCCGTGCATTTGGTACACAGAAGCATGAGGAAGAACGTTTCGATGACGCAAATAAAGCACTGACAAAGACGAACTTATTTGTAAACCGAGCGATGACATTTATGATGCCGCTTATGATGTTCGTTATGAACAGTATTGCGGTTCTGATCGTATGGGTGGGTGGTCACAGCATCAATGACGGAGCAATGCAGGTTGGTGATATGATGGCATTTATCCAGTATACGATGCAGATTATCATGGCATTCTTAATGATCTGTATGATCTCGGTTATGCTGCCAAGAGCAGCTGTATCTGCAGGCCGTGTAGACGAAGTACTGACAAGTGAAACTCTGATCCATGATCCGGGGAACCCGTCACACATTCCGGAAGAAGGAAAAGGAAAGGTTGTATTCGACCATGTATCGTTCCGTTATCCGGGGCAGAAGAAGATGTCCTGCATGACATTTCCTTTACCGCAGAGCCTGGAAAGACGACGGCATTTATCGGAAGTACCGGGTGTGGTAAGTCTACGCTGGTGAATCTGATTCCGAGATTCTATGATGTTACAGACGGTAAGATTACGATTGACGGAAAAGATATCCGAAATGTATCACAACACGAACTCCGGGAGAAACTGGGATATGTACCGCAGAAAGCTGTATTATTCTCAGGCGATATTGCTTCAAATATCTTATATGGTAATCCGGAGGGAAGTGAAGCCGAGATGACAGAGGCAGCAACGATCGCACAGGCAACTGAATTTATTGAGCAGAAGAAGAAAAAGTATAAGAGTACCATTTCCCAGGGAGGATCGAATGTATCCGGAGGTCAGAAACAGAGACTTTCGATCGCAAGAGCAATAGCAAAACATCCGGATGTATATATATTTGATGATAGCTTTTCAGCACTGGATTATAAGACGGATGCAACACTTCGTGCAAAGCTGAAAGAGAAAACATCAGAAAGTACGGTTATGATCGTCGCACAGAGAATCAGTACGATTCTCCATGCAGATCAGATCATTGTGTTAGATGATGGTCAGATCGTCGGAAAAGGTACACATAAAGAACTGCTTAAGAACTGTGAAGCATATTATCAGATCGCATCTTCACAATTATCAGAGAATGAATTAGAAGAAGATCTTAAGGAGGTGGAATCATATGCCAAGAGGTAGAGGACATGGACCGAGAATGTCCAATGAAAAGGCAAAAGATTTTAAAGGCACGATGAAAAAGCTGATGGCATATTTGAGCACATATAAGATTGGAATATTTTTTGTGATTGTATTTGCCATCGGGAGTACGATATTTAATATCGTAGGACCGAAGATACTTGGAAAAGCAACGACCGAGATATTTAAAGGTCTGGTCAGAAAAGTATCGGGCGGAGCCGGGATTGATTTTGACAAGATCGCACATATTGTACTGACTCTGTTATGCCTGTATCTGGCAAGTGCAGTGTTTTCATTCGTACAGGGATATATCATGACAGGAGTATCACAGAAGCTGACCTACCGTCTGAGAAAAGAAATCTCAGAGAAAATCAACCGCCTGCCGATGAATTATTTTGATAAACAGACACATGGAGAGGTGTTATCCCGTATCACAAATGATATAGATACTTTAAGCCAGAGCCTGAACCAGAGTGCAACGCAGGTGATCACATCGGTGACAACGATCATAGGTGTGCTGATCATGATGCTCAGTATCAGTCCACTGATGACATTGGTAGCACTTCTGATTCTTCCGGTCTCAATGGGACTGATCTCTATGATCGTAAAACGTTCGCAGAAGTACTTCATGAGCCAACAGGAGTATCTGGGACATGTAAATGGACAGGTAGAAGAAATCTATGGCGGTCATAATATCATCAAAGCATTCAATAAAGAGGAGGATGTAATCGCAACATTCAAGAGAGACAATGATATTTTGTATACATCTGCATGGAAATCACAGTTTCTTTCCGGAATGATGATGCCAATCATGCAGTTTGTCGGAAATCTTGGTTATGTCGGAGAGGTTATCCTGGGCGGTTATCTTGCTATGAAAGGAACGATTCAGGTTGGTGATATCCAGTCTTTTATCCAGTATGTAAGAAGCTTTACGCAGCCGATCCAGCAGGTTGCGCAGGTGGCAAATATGTTACAGTCCACAGCTGCAGCGTCTGAGCGTGTCTTCGAATTCCTTGAGGAGGCGGAAGAAGACCAGACAGTGGAACATCCGGTATGTATTGATGAAATGGAAGGAAGCGTAAGCTTTGAACATGTCCATTTCGGATATAATCCGGATCACACGATCATCAATGATTTTAGTGTGGATGTAAAGTCAGGACAGAAGGTTGCGATTGTAGGACCTACCGGTGCCGGAAAGACGACGATCATCAAATTACTGATGCGTTTTTATGATGTCGGAAGTGGTTCGATCAAAGTGGACGGGCATGATGTCCGTGACTTTAACCGCGATGATCTGAGAAAAATGTTCGGAATGGTATTACAGGATACCTGGCTGTTCAAAGGAAGTATCGAAGATAATATCCGTTATGGACGGCTGGATGCAACGCATGAAGAGGTAGTGGAGGCTGCGAAGGCAGCACGTGCACACCGCTTTATCCAGACCCTTCCGGGTGGTTATCAGATGGAGTTAAATGAAGAAGCAAGTAATGTGTCACAGGGACAGAAGCAGCTTCTGACAATTGCAAGAGCAATGCTTGCAGATCCTAAGATACTGATCCTTGATGAGGCAACAAGTTCGGTAGATACAAGAACCGAAATTCAGATCCAGAAGGCAATGGATCAGTTGATGAAAGGAAGAACCAGCTTTGTGATCGCACATAGACTGTCAACAATACGTGATGCAGATATGATTCTGGTTATGAAAGACGGAGATATCGTAGAACAGGGAAATCATGAAGAACTTCTTGCACAGAATGGATTCTATGCTGAACTGTATAATTCACAGTTTGAAAGAAGTGCATAAAAGCAGGAGTATTGCGTTAAAGATTACGGAATCCTTAAAGAGAAATAAGGCGCTGTCAGAAGAAAATCTGACAACGCCTTTTGAATATGCACGGAAACATGCCGGAAATAATCCGGATCGTTCTGCATTTATAACGCTTAGAGGGCAAAAAAAGCGTATGTTACTATGCAAGGAAATATACGGTCAATATCCATTGCATGAAATAAACGAATAAAAATCAGAACGGGAAGATCCGGATTCTTTTAAAGAAAAATGAAAATGTGTAAAAAAACTGCTACCTGACAGCCTTTTTACCCGTTTAAGATGAATGCTTTAAAGTGTTTCAATTATATCATAAATATACAAAAAATATATAAAAATATGCAAATTAAAAATAAAGCAACGAAATGTGGCGTGAAAAGAAGCATATATTTGCTTGTGCATACCATGTTTCGTTGCTTTTTTACAAAAATTATTTCTGATTCTTATTTACATTCTGTAGTTTCATTGCACGAACCTTCAACGGAAGTCCGAACAGGTTAATGAATCCACTTGCATCATGATGGTCATACAGATCACCGGTTGTGAAGCTTGCAAGAGACTCGCTGTACAGAGAGTATGGAGAAGTAGTTCCGGCTTTGGTGATCGTTCCTTTATACAGTTTGAACTTCACTTCACCTGTTACATATTCCTGTGTGCTTTCAACGAAAGCCTGAATTGCTTCGCGCAGTGGTGTGAACCATTTTCCTTCGTATACAATCTGAGCAAGCTTGTCGGCCATTTCTTTCTTCACTTCTGCTGTGGCACGGTCAAGAATAAGTTCCTCTAACTGCTGGTGAGCAGCATACAGGATTGTTCCGCCAGGTGTCTCGTATACACCGCGGGACTTCATACCTACTACACGGTTCTCAACGATGTCGATGATTCCGATGCCGTGTTTTCCGCCAAGCTCATTCAGCTTGCGGATGATATCAGATACTTTCATCTCTTCGCCGTTGATACTCTTAGGCACACCTTTTTCAAAAGTCATAGTAACATATTCTGCTTTGTCAGGAGCTTTTTCCGGTGTGGTAGACATTACCAGAAGGTCATCATAGTTAGGTTCATTGGAAGGATCTTCCAGTTCCAGACCTTCATGGCTGATATGCCATAAGTTTCTGTCACGGCTGTAGCTGTGGCTTGCATCGAATGGAAGGTCGATTCCGTGTGCTTTACAGTAATCAATCTCGTCTTCACGTGACTGCATGGTCCAAATATCTGTCATTCTCCAAGGAGCAATGATTTTGATGTCCGGAGCAAGTGCTGTGATACCAAGTTCAAAACGGATCTGGTCATTTCCTTTACCGGTAGCACCGTGGCAGATGGCAACAGCATTTTCTTTCCGTGCAATCTCCACGAGACGTTTTGCGATTGCAGGACGGGCCATGGAAGTTCCGAGAAGATATTCATCTTCGTATACGGCATGTGCCTGAACGCAAGGTACAATGTAGTTATCAGCAAAATCATCTACGATATCTTCGATATATAACTTGGCTGCGCCGGAAAGCTTTGCTCTTTCTTCCAGTCCATCTAGTTCTTCCCCCTGACCACAGTCGATACAGCAGC
>ENA-OPYX01000935-OPYX01000935.1-human-gut-metagenome-genome-assembly--contig:-NODE-935-length-16478-cov-2.894808_pt1 | contig 16478 bp, 17 predicted proteins | sample MGYA00242639_ERZ504486 | MGnify/ENA primary metagenome ERZ504486 (study PRJEB26092, sample SAMD00036296) | human gut metagenome | host: Homo sapiens | study: EMG produced TPA metagenomics assembly of... | reverse complement strand
ATTCCTACAGATTTCTGCAGGTCGATGATGTAGATACCATTACGCTTCTGTGTAGATGTACGGAGCCATTTTAGGATTCCATCTTCTTGTCTGATGTCCGAAATGAACACCGGCTTCCAGTAACTGTTTCATTGAAATTACGCTCATTGTTTATCTCCTTATGGTTTATTCTTCCCCATGTTTTTTCACCTTGGAACCTAGTTCTTCGTCCGTTTCTGGCTTCATTGTACCGGTCCGCACCCTCCCGTGCAACCGACGCGCAGTAGAATCAGCGCTCTTTCGTTTCTTTGTGTAAAATTCCTAATGTTTCACTGGTAATATTATTGTACCACGTTTCAGCGTGGACTCAATCCTTGTCCCCTGTGGGTTTATTCTGCCTCTTCATCCAGCGGTAAAGCAGGACGCAGACGATGCTGGAGAACAGCGAGCCGCAGGCCGGGGCAAGACCCATCGGCACGAGGGTCTGAGGGAAGAACCGGCAGGCCAGCCATGCGCCCGGCACACGCACCATCAGGATGGAGAGGGTGTTGTGCAGAAAGGACAGCCCCGACCTGCCCCAGGCGCAGAAATAGCCGCTGAAGCTGAACTGGATGCCCGCGAACAGGCAGTCGAAGATGTAGCTGCGGATGTAGGCCGCACCGGCCTTCACCACCGCCTCGTCGGAGGTGAAGGGCCGCACCACACTGGGGGCGATGAACTGCATCAGAAGGGCCATCACCGCACCGAAGCCCACGCCGATGGCGATGGCGTACCGGAGGATTTTGTCCACCCGGTCGTACTTGCCCGCGCCGATGTTCTGGGCGCCCAGCGCCGACACGGTGGAGAGCATGGAGCTGGGGACGAGGAAGAGGAAGCTGATGATCTTTTCCACGATGCCCACCGCCGCCGCGTCGGTAAGGCCGCGCTGGTTCGCCATGATGGTGATGAGCATGAAGGACACCTGAATGAAGCCGTCCTGCGCCGCCACCGGCAGGCCGATGGAAAGGATGTCTTTCATCAGTGGCTTTCCTGGGGGCAAAAGTCGCTTTTCGACAGTCTGATGCTCTTGCGCTTCAAAATGACGCAGAGGGCCAGCAAAACGCTCACGGCCTGCGAGAGCGTCGTGCCAAGTGCTGCGCCTGCCGGGCCGAGACGGAGCGCCCCCATGAAGAAGAAGTCCAGCCCGATGTTCACCACACAGGCCGCGGCGATGAAGTACATGGGCTTCGGGAGTCGCCCATCCCCGGAAAATCGACGCCAGTACGTTATAGGCTGTGATGCAGGGGATGCCGATGAAGCAGATGGTGAGGTAGGCCGTCGTACCGGCCACGGCCTCCTCCGGGGTAGAGATGAGCCGGACGATGGGGTCCACGAGGCCCACCAGCGCCGCCGCCAGCACTACAGAGCCCACCATAAAGAGGGTGACGGTGTTGCCGATGACCTTCGCGGCCTGCTTTTTGTCGCCTGCGCCCACGGACCGGCCGATGCAGACGGTGGTACCCATCGCCACGCCCACCAATATCACAGTGATCATATGCATCACCTGACTGCCGATGGAGACAGCGGTGGTGCTTGCCACCCCCTCGAACCGGCCGATGATGAAGAGGTCTGCCATGCCGTAGAGGGTCTGCAAAAAGTACGAGAGCAGATAGGGCAGCGAGAAAGTGAAGATGTTTTTCAGCACGCTGCCGCTGGTGAGGTCTTTTTCCATGTATTTCGTTCTGCCTGCCCTCTCCCCTCTCCGCGCATCAGAATTTGCGTCGGAACTGCAGGCAGGCTTCCTTTCCATGCTTTATAATAAAGCACTTCATTGTTGTAAAGTCAAGGGGCAGAAAAAGCGCCGCACAGTTTCCCGTGCGGCGCTTCGCCGTTCTATATCGATCGTCCGAAAGGCCGAGCAACCCGATAAAATAGCCTTTCATGCCCCGGCAGAGAGCCTGCTCGATCAGGCCCGCCCGCCGGAAGGGATCAAGTTCAGGACTCGAAGACCTTTCTGACCGCCGGGCTTGCCTCGATGATGCGGACCAGCAGAACGCCCAGCACGGTGCAGCTGATGAGCTCACCGATGCCCACGGAGATGCCGTTGGTGACGCAGGCCAGCCAGAGGGGTGCGCTGGAAGAGGGGTCCGGGAACATCACCGCGATCTCGATGCCGATGATGACGGCATTGAAGACCACCGGGGGCAGCGAGGCCGCAAGGGCCAGACCCTTGAAGCGGATGTTCCGCAGCTTGTAGGTCACAAGGCAGGCCAGCAGGGTGGCCAGAGTGCCGAAGATGACGTCCACGATGGTGGAGCCCAGCAGGTTTGCCAGGAAGCAGCCCAGCACCACGCCGAAAATGTACTCGGCACCAAACACGGGCAGCAGGCAGAGCGCCTCGGCCACACGCACCTGCACAGCGCCGTAAGAGAACGGCTGCAGTGCCATGCAGAGCACGACGTAAAGGGCTGCGACCATGCCGCAGCGGGCCAGTTTACGGACGGAAAGGTTCTGATTTTTCATAGTATAACTCCAGCGGTTTGATTTTGACCGCGCGGGGACCGCCAGCCCCCGTGGGTTTGGCCCGGCATGGTTCGAGACACGCCGGGGAGCCTAAAATCCTAAGTTGCTCTTCAAGGAGCCGTACCCGCAGGCACAGCGTGAAAAATTATACCATAGTTTGGGCCGGAATGCAACGGCGATACGAAAAAAGACTGCCGCACAGCAGCAGTCTTTCCGTGATATGCTCAGTCCCGGGGCTTGCCCACATAGACCAGCGCAAGGGTGTCGGGGCCGGTGTTGGCCGAGACGACGCCGCCCAGATTGAAGGTAGTGAGCGGAGCCTTGCCGAAGGCTTTGCGGCAGGCTTTTTCCAGCTCAGCAGCCTGGGGGATGGAGGTGTGGCCGATCATATAATCGAAGTCCTCCACGCCCTCGGTGCGCTTTTTGCACAGGTCGATCATGGCGGGGATGACCTTGTCGTCGCCGCGCACCTTGCTCTCACCCTGGTCTTGCCGTCGATGAGGGTGATGATGGGACGAATGCCCATCAGCTCGCCCATGACCGCGGCGGCGGCAGAGATGCGGCCGCTCTTCTTCATCTGCTTGAGGCTGTAGGGCCCGAGGATGACCTCCATCTTGTTCATCTGGGTCTCAAACTCGCTGATGACATGGCGGAGCTCCGCGCCGTTCTGCAGCTTGCGGGCCATCTCGCACAGATACCAGCCGAACACCATCGAGTAGGTGTGGGGGTCGAGCAGATGGATGTTCAGGTGGTGTTCCGGGCGTTCCTCCCGCAGCATCCCCTGCGCCATGACGGCGTTGTTGTAGGTGGAAGAGCCGGAGCGGTTGATGGGGACATGGATGACATCGGTGTATCCCTCATCCACATACTGGCAGTATTTCTCACAGAACTGGATGGGGGTGATGGCAGCCGTGGAGGGGATGCCCTTGGCGGCGCGCATCTTGTCGTAGAACTCCTCGGGGGTGTACTTTTCACGCTCCACGATGTCTTCGTCGTCCAGCAGGATGTGGAAGCCCATAATGTCGATGCCGTATTTCTCGGCCAGCTCCTGCGGGATGTCGCAGGAGGAGTCGGTCAAAATCGCGATTTTGCTCATAGTGTTCCTCATTTCCATTCGTAGTCTCGCAGGTGGCCGTGGTCCAGCAGCTCCGGGAAGTCCCACTGGCGCAGTACCTCGTATACGCCCACGGCGACGCTGTTGGACAGGTTCAGGCTGCGGCAGGTGTCCCGCATGGGCATCCGGATGCAGTGCTCCTGATTGGCTGCCAGCAGCGCTTCCGGCAGACCGGCATCTTCCCGCCCGAACACGAGGTATGCTCCGTCCGGGTAGGCGACGTCGGTGTAGCGCTGGGGCGCTTTGGTCGTAAAATAGTAGAAAGGCCCATCGTTCTTCGAGAAGAAGTCATCCAGACTGTCGTAGTAGCTGATGTCCAGATAGTGCCAATAATCCAGCCCGGCGTGCTTGAGCTTCTTATCGTCGATGGCAAAGCCCATCGGCCCCACCAGATGGAGGCGGCAGGCCGTGCAGGCACAGGTGCGGGCCACGTTGCCGGTGTTCTGAGGGATGCGCGGCTCCACCAGAACGATGTTCAGGGTCGGTTTTTCACTCATCGCTGTTTACTCCTCCCGCATCGGACACAGGCGGGGCAGCAGCGGCTCGAACCAGACGCCGAAGCGGGTGTCCTGGTCGCAGGGCGTTTTCTGGATGGCCAGCGCCACGAACTCTGCCGCGTTGTCTGCCGCTGCGCTCAGGGCGTTGCCCTGGATGAGCGAGCCGATGAGCACCGCACCGTAGAGGTCGCCCGTGCCGGGGAAGCTGCGGGCAATATGCAGCTTCTTGACCACGAAGCGGTCGCGGCCTGCACCGGCGCAGGCGATGTACTTGTCCAGCTGCAGGCCGGTGACCACCACGTTGTGGGTCAGCGACGCCGCCAACTCATCAGCCAGCGCCCGGGCGCCTTCCTCGTCCAGCTGGGCGGCAGCTCTTTTTCCAGCAGCAGGCCGGCCTCGGTGGCGTTGGGCAGGATGAGGTCGGCCCGGCGGCAGAGCTGCCGCATCCGGTCGATGAAGGCCGGGGTCACGGTAGAGTAAGCCTTGCCGTTGTCGCCCATCACGGGGTCTACCACCTTATAGGCCGAGGGCCAGAGGTCAAAGGCCTTTTCGGCCAGCGCGGCCTGCTCCTCGCCTCCGAGGTAGCCGGTGTAAATGCAGTCGAAGCTCAGCCCCAGCTCCCGGTAATGTTCCAGTGCGGCCTCGCCGTAGGCGCAGCCATCCAGACGGGCCGGTGTCCCGAAGCCGCCGGTGTGGGTGGAGAGCACCACCGTGGGCAGTGCCACCGGCTGGACGCCCATGACGCTGAGCACCGGCAGGATGACCGCCAGACTGCAGCGCCCCACACCGGAAAGGTCATGGATGCAGAGAACTTTTTTCGGTTCCGTTATCTTCAGCAAAAAAGAAACCTCCTTCGCAGAATATGCCTTTTCCCATAAACCAAGCCAGCCCATAACCGGCCCAGTTTATCAGCATATCATACAGTATACCACATTTTCCTGCACAAAAAAAGCGTATAGTGAATCCTTTGGTGGAAATACTATCCTCGCAGCCCAAAAATTTTGATTCGAAGGGAGTGCCTCCTATGAAAAACGAACACACAAGCTCCACTGCCCCGCTCCTGATCGGCATGGCCGCCGGTGCCGCACTGGGTGCCGCCGGCGTCATGGCCACCAACACGAGCCAGCGCCAGATGCGCCGCACCGCCCGCAAGATCGCCAAAGGTGCCGAGCACGCCGTGAGCCAGCTGGACAAGATGGTGGGCGACTTCGTGGAGCGCAAGATGGAGGGCTGACGGCCCCCGCATCGCGCAGAAAGGCCGGGACAGAGGGTTCTCCCCTGCCCCGGCCTTTTGTTGCAGCAAAAAAGCCAGCAGATAAATCTGCTGGCTCTTGGTCCAGCAGAGCCGGACAAATCCGAACTTTTTTCCTCCGCCGAATCAGCGGTCAAAGCGTCCTCAAATCGGACGGTTTGGTGCCATCCTTGTAGTTGAACGTGATTAGCATCCGGTCATCGTACAGGAAAATGGCATTTATAAAAATTTCAATCAGCGCTTTCCGCTGCTTTTTCTGCGAAATATCGAACTTTCTAAATTTCATCAGCCAGAATCGGATGAAATCCTCATTGAAGCTGGGCTTCTTCAATTTTTCATCTGCGATTTTTACAGTCAGCTCATCTTTCTGGATTTCCAGCGCTTCCAGACGCTCTTTCGTTGTCCGGGTGTACAAGCCGTCCTCGATTGCCTTCATCAGGTTGTCCAACTTTTTGTTGACCTCTCGCAGTTGCTTTTCCAGCAGAGGGATCGCGGTATTCTCCTGGTTCTGTACATCCATGACCAGTTGAACGATCTTGTCGATCATCGCATCGTCCTGAATCAGCTTCATGGTCTCCCGGACGACCAGATCTTCCAGCCAGTCCTTCTGCACGGTCTTTTTATTGCAGCCCTTGCGGCGCTTGACGTTGGCGCATTTATAATAATAGTAGGTGCGTCCGGTGGCACTGGTTCCGCTTTCGCCGAACATCAGCGCACCACACTTGCCGCAGAGCAGCTTGGTGGTCAGCAGATATTCCTCGTCTGCCTTGCCACAGGCAGGGGCACGCTTATTCTTATCCAGACGCTTCTGCACCCGGTCAAACAGGTCTTTCGGAACAATAACCGGAATCGCATCCGGCACAACGATGTCCCGGAAAGACAATTCTCCAATGTACCGGCGGTTCTTCAACATGGTGTTCACGCTGCTGTGGGTCATTTTTCCGCCCAGCATATTGCGGACACCCTTGTCGTTGAGGAAGTTTACGATCTCCACCATTTTATCGCCGTTGTCATACCGCTGAAAGGCTTCCAGCACCAGCGGAGCAGTCAACGGGTCAAGATGATAGAACTTGGCATCGTCGATTTTATAGCCAATGGTTCCCGTACCGCCAGTGCACTTACCCTTCAAGGCGTTCTCGGTCTGACCACGAATCACTTTTTCGGACAGCTCTGCCGAATAGTATTCTGCCATACCCTCTAGAAGGGTTTCCACCAGAATGCCCTGTGAACCCTCGGCAATGGGTTCCATAACGGAAATCAGGTGGACACCGTTCTTTTTCAGGATCATCTTATAGTTTGCGCTATCAAAACGATTCCGGGCAAAGCGGTCAAATTTCCAGACGAGAACAACATCAAACAGCTTCTTGCCGCTGTCTTTGATCATCTGCTGGAACTCCGGGCGATTGTCCGTTTTTGCAGAGAATGCACGGTCAATGTAGTGCTTGATGACCGTGATGCCGTTCTTTTCCGCATAAGCCGTACATTCCCGAATCTGCCCTTCGATGGATTCTTCGCGCTGGTTATCGCTGGAATAGCGGGCGTAAATTACGGCGGTCATAGACTCACTTCCTTTTTCTTATCGAACAGACGGGTAGCTTTTTGCATACTTGTAGATCTGCCGTGCACAGTCAAGGCTCATTTTGCTGGAATCGCTGTGTTTGAGCCATGCATTTACGTTTCCGGGGTTTAGTTTCAAGTCCGTGTAAAGACGATAATTCGTCAGTTTCTTTTTCTGCTGAAGTTCCAATACCCGGCGATGGATCAGTTCTTTCGTGTCATTGTCCGCAAGGGCGGCATCCCGCACCGAACAATAACTGCGCCAAACCTTCAAATAGCCTTCCGGCAATTCTGGTGATTGCTTTTCCAGAAGCAGTCGCATTTGCGCCAGCGAATAGCGATTGGAAAGCTGCTCATATTCTGCAGCAACAGCACTGTTTGCGGTATAGTGGAGCAATAAATCCACCTTATCATAGGCCAAAGCATAGAGAAACAGCGGTTCTTTCAAGCGGGGATTTTCATTTAGACAAGCTGCAAGTTTATGGACGCTTGCCGTCTGCACCCCGGAAAGTTCTGCCACATACTGCTTCAAGAAGCCCTCAAATGTCAGCTTTCGCATGGTCTCCACCTCTCCACATACTCCTGATAACGGATATAAAAAATCCCGATACCGCCAATCGTTCAAGATGCTGGCTTTCAGTTCATCTTCATCCGTTGCAAGGTGTTCCAGCAAGTCCCAATCCAAAGAGTTCCGCACAGCTTCGCTCTCTACGTCTGCCTTGTCAGTATCCCGGAACGAGCAGAGCTTTGCAATCACCAAATCCTCCAGACTGGGTGTGTAGAACTGTACCTTTGTTCCACCAAAGGGCAGCGGCTGGAGCCGGTCTTGGAAGTTGTACGGAAAATTGTCGATGTAGGCTTCCACATCGGTGTTGATGTCGTACTTGCCAAGCAAACTGTACAGTTCTTTCGGAACACTCAAGGCATCAATGTCATGAGTAGCGCGGGTCAACTTGCCCAGCAAAATAAACGCACTGCCGCCCACAATCACCATCTGATAGCGGTCATTATTGTCAATCATCAGGTCTGCGTCTTCGTCCAGACGTTCCAGACGCTTGCGGAGGTCATCTAAGATCATCTTTCCCATAAAGCAGCCTTTCGTATTTTCAATAATAGTATTTCCTAAAATTATTTTACAGAAAAGGAATCCGATTGTCAAGCATAAAGCAACGGTATTTCACACAATTTATACTACCATGTTGTCTGTCCACATCTCACACTGGCTAATGACCGTGCTGATTGCCGTATCATATGCCACCGGTGGATACTTAAATTTTTCAGTAAGTGTTTCACCATCTTACGCATACTCGCACGGGCAGTTTCTTTTTTCTGCAGGTCTATTACGCTCGCATTACTGAATTTCTGCGTTTCCAGCCATCTCCATTGCAGCGTTCGATTGACACAGGTTGAGTTATCGGCAGATACAGCAAACACAACGGGCGGCTCTGGTAACAGAGCTGCCCGTTGTGTTCGTTTATGAAAAGGAAAACTTAGATCTCATACCACTTGATCTCGTTGGCATCCAGATGCAGAGCAAAGCTGCTGCCGTCTGTGGTGTAAACGGTGGTGTCCTGCGGCTCGTACGTGTTGTTCACCACACAATACTTGCCGTTCTTGACGTAGGCGTGAACTTCTACATTATAATTGGAGCTGAACCATGTATGCAGTTCCTCCTCGCTGTGGGCACTCCACAGGATAGCGCGGTAAAGGGTGCGGCTGTTGGCAAAACTGTAAGGCACGCCGCTGATGTACACAGCGCGGCCCTTGCCGAAGTCGTGTGCCGCCATCTGCACTTCTTTGTTTCGCTGCACCAGCACTTCGGTGCCTTCCAGCGCATAAATATTCCTCTTGCCCTCGCCAAAGTCCACGGGTTGGTCGGCATCCTGCAGAATGAAATGGTCCGGGTGTTCTTCCCAGTTGTACTTGTCGTAGTTCAGGGTGAAGCCGTTTTCTTCCTCCACGCCCAGCACGCTGGCAAGCTGGAGAATGTGGCCCTGATACGGGTGACCGGAAGGCTCACCCACGCCGATAAAGCCGCCGCCGTTCCAGACGAACTTGCGGATAGCGGAGGAGATCTCCGGGTCTTCCCACCAGATGCCGCCGGTGTGTGCGGTGTCGGCATCGCCGACATTGATAATGACATCCAACGAATCCAGCAGATGCGGGTCGTTCTTGATATCCTCAAAGCTGATAAACTTCACATCAAAGGGCGCACCGGACAGCATCTCAATGACACCGGCATAGCTATAGTTCTGCTTGTAATAGAGGGCGTGATGCACCATGTGACAGCCCCAAGCCCGCATTTTACCCCAACAGTTCAGCACGGCCACTCGCTTGACACAGTAGGGTGTGGTGCCCTTGATGTTCTCGTACAGTTCGCGGAACTCGTTGCAGACGCTCTCCACGTAGTCCACGAACTCCGGGAACTGCAAGGCCAGTTTCAGATAGCCGCCATAGCCGATGCGGTCGATGGGCTTGCGCAGGATAGCGCGGCGGGCTGTAACCCAGTTCTCCTTGGCCTCCCGCACCGGGTCGCCGCCCTCGTGGAAGGTATCGGGGAAGAAGTAGGGCAGGAATCGTGCCCTCGGTGTACTTGACGCCGGGGATGTCGAAATCAGGCGCAGGGTGCTGCCGTTGCCGACACTGCCGACAATGGCATCCACGCCGGACTGCTGAAATTCCGGCATAAAAGGTTCACAGCCGATCCAGTGGTCGCCCAGGAACATCATGGCCTCTTTGCCGTAGGCGTGGACGATGTCGGTCATTTCCTTCATCAGACCGGCGACCTCGCGGCGCTGGAATGCCTGAAAATCCTTGTACTCCTTGCTCGGCACGCGGTACTGGTTGTTGTAGTAGCCCTGATCAATGATAAACTCCGGGCGGAATTTGTAGCCGACTTCCTTCTCAAACTGCTCCAAAATATAGGGAGAAACGGACGCCGAGTAGCCGTACCAGTCCACGTACTTCTCGCGGCGCAGCTCGTCAAACACCAGCGTGAACAGGTGGAAGAAGGTCGTAAAGCGCACAACGTTGACATAGGGGTGGCTTTCGAGATACTCGCGCAGGCGGCGCATTGTGTAGGCGTGGGTCTTGGGCTGGCGCACATCGAACGGGATCTGGTGCTCGACATCCTTCCAGTCATTGATGACCGAGTTGTACATGTGCACGGGATCCCAGATCAGGTACGCCAAAAAGCTGACCGTGTACTCGTGGTAAGCGGCGGGGGCGTCGATGACAACGCTCTCGGTTGCTGCGTCATAATGCCACGCAGCGGCATCCAACGGGCTCGCCCGTCGTGCGGTCGATGACTTCCCACCAGCGGGCAATGTCGTCGTGGTCGTTGACCTTCATCAGCTCGCGGCTGATGCCCGTCATCAGGGGGATGGTCAGCGCACCGTCCGCAGCGGTATAGAACGGGGTCATAATGTAGCACTGCTGGGTTTCGTCGGGGTTGGCCTTTGCCCATGCGTTGTCCTTACGGGTAGTGTAATAGGTGGCGTAAATCTTTGCGCCGGTGTCCTTTAGCTCCTGCGGGAACTCAGTGCCATCGCAGTCGCGGATGGCATCCGCGCCCCAGCGCTTCAACAGGTCGAGGGTTTCAGACACTGCGTCCGTATCAGTGGGAATCGTCACGCGGCCCATTTTTCTTACATCATTCATATAAGGATTCTCCTTGAAACGTAATATTTTGAATGGAGGAAAGTCAAATCAGCCCTTAACGCCGCCACTGGTAGCACCGACAATAATCTTTTCAGACAGGAAAAGATACAGCAGGAAAGTAGGCATGAACACAATGATAACTGCGGCAAACATAGCACCGTACTGGCCGGAATATTTCATTGCGTTGACAATCTGCAACAAACCGACACCAACAGGGGTCATAGAATCGCTGGTAGTGAAAATCAACGCCATGAAGAACTCGTTCCACACAGACATAAAGTTGAAAATCGTAACCGTAATAATGGCGGGCTGAACCAGCGGCAGCATAATCTGCCAGAACGTCCGAGAATGGCTGCATCCGTCAATGTAGGCCGCCTCCTCATAAGACCGGGACAGTGAGGAGAAGAAATCCAGTAGGTAAATCGTGGTATACGGTACGCGCAGCATAATGTACAGCACAACCAACAGCACGCGCCCCTTGATGCCCCACTGCACAGCCAAAGAGTAGAGAGGCATGATGATCATAATGGTGGGAACACTCATGGCAATGACCAAGCCGATACGGATGGCCTTACCGCCGACAAACTTCCAGCGAGAAAGCACATAAGCACCGGGCGCGGAAATAAGCAATACGCCCACACAGGAAACAATGGCATAAACCAAGCTGTTGAAGAAATACAGCGATACATTTTGGGTGTTCCAAGCTGTGACGTAGTTATCCCACTTCAGGCCATTGGAAAAGTCCATAACACGGCCGTCAGAATTCCTTTGTTGAGGAAAGGCTGGCGCAGACGATCCAGAACAGGATGGCAACCGTAAGCGCGACCCACGCGCAAACAATGATATAACCGGGCAGAAGCTGAAGCTCTTTCTTCCAGTGATCTATCGTGATATTTTCCCATAACTGCTCTCCTATCCTTAAATACTCCAGATCCGAGTCTTTCAAGATCAGGTTGGTGATAACGTACACAGCAATGATAATCAAAGTCAGCACAACGCCAACCGCTGCGCCTGCACCAGCATTGCGCTCGACAACACCCTTGCCGCCAAACACCGTATCGTACAGGTACACAACGGGCACAATAGTGGCCGTTTCCGTGTTGATGGGGGAGAACATCTTCGTCCACAGGGAAGAATGTGGTAGCATTGATGCTCCAAAAAGTAACACAGGTACGGATGACGCCTTTCAGCAGGGGCAACGTAATCTGGAAAAAGCGGTCAAAGATATTCGCGCCGTCGATGGTGGCAGCTTCGTACAAATCCTGCGGGATGCCTTCGATGCCGCTGATGAAAATCAGCATATAGTAGCCAACACTGCCAAAGATAAAAGCAATCATCATAGCCCAGAAAATCAGGTCAGTGCCCAGCCAGCGGACATTCTCGCCGCCGAACAGCTTGACGATCTGGTTCAGCAGGCCGTAGTCATAGTTGAACACATACTGGATCCACATGGTAGCCAGTGCCACGGCGCTGATGATATTAGGCATATAAATGGCGGCCTTAAAGAATTTTGCGCCGCGGATGCCGCTGGTCAAAATCACGGCCATCAACATGGACAGGCACATGGTAATGATGCCGCCTACCAGCCAAATCATCACCATGTTTTTCATGGAGCTGATAAAACCGGCATTGCGCAGGATTTTGAAATAGTTTTGCAGCCCATAGAAGCTCCATGTGCTTGTAGATGCCGTAAGGCTCTCTACCTTAAAGAAACTCATGATAACTGTCCGAACGATCGGATAGACATACATGAACAACAGGCAAATGACGGTGGGCAGAATGAATAGGAAAATCATTGTCTTGTTCTTTTCATACTGGTAATACCTCAAAAATGAAATGTCATAAGCAAAGGCGGCACCCATTCAGGTGCCGCCTCCGTTCAGATTGAGGGAATCCTGAATAAATCTATGGCAGCCGCACCGCTTAACGGCGTACTGAGATTTATTATAGGATTAGCCGCACAGGGTATCCAGATAAGCGCAGTAGTCAGCGCCAGTTGCGTACTTGCCTTCGAACAGCTCGATCATGGAGCTCTTGATGGAGGACCAGCCGTCCAGCGTGTTCAGAGAACCGCACCAGCTCATTGGGGTGGTGGTATTCTTCAGCGTCTCAACAGAGCCAGCCAGGACAGACTCTTTCAGGCGGGTGTCAGCGGGGATCTGACCGCCGTTGTCAACCAGCTCCTGCCCGCAGGTGCCGGTAACGATGGTCATAATGAAGTCAAATGCAGCCTGCGGGTTCTCACAGGAAGAGGAGATGGCCAGAGAGTTTGCACCGGCGTAAGCAGAAGCATCAACATTGCCCTCGACTTCGGGATAGTTGAAGAAGCCCCAGTTTACAGGCTCACCAACCGCAGCGTCAACCTCAGAAGTGACATAGTTTGCGCAAACAACCATAGCAGCCGTGCCAAGGCCAACCTTGGTCTGGCTGGCGGGGTAGGCATCAGGTGCGCCTTCGGCCAGATAACCAGCGTTCACGAAATCAATGATTTCCTGCGCAGCCGCCACAGCAGCTTCATTATCAGCCCAGCCGCCGTTCTTGCCCAGTTCAGCAATGGCGTCCTCACCCAGATGACGAACCAGATGGTTGTAGAAGTTGAAGTTTGCGTAAGCACCGTCCAGCGCCAGCGGCTCATAGCCGTTGTCTTTCAGGGTCTGGCAGACAGTCAGGAACTCATCCCAAGTCTTGGGGGTGTCGGTAATGCCACAGGCATCGAAAGCGTCCTTGTTGTAGAAGATACCGCCAATCTGGGGCTGCTCTACGATGGAGTTCAGGTAGCCAGCCCATTCTTTGGACTGATCGTTAAAGCAAGCGTAGCTGAAGTCATCATAACCGACAGCGTCTGCCATCTCGGTCAGGTCGTAGGTGTAGGGAGCGTAAGCGTGGCCGATACGGTTGTAATCATCCTCGAAGATGTCCAGTTTTTCGCCAGATTCCAGCGCGGCAGAAATCAGGGTGTTGACATCGCGGCCTTTCCACTCGATGTTGACGTGTGCGCCAGTTTCAGCCTCGAAAGCGTCAGCGGCGGCCTGAATTGCATTTGCCTGAACCTCACCGGCAGACCACATAGACCACATGGTCAACTCAACGCCCTCATACTTCTTGCCATCAGTAGCCGTAGACTCGGCAGCCGTGGATTCAGCCGGAGCAGTAGAGGTAGCTTCCGAACTTTGAGCGCTGCCACCACAAGCAGCCAGAGATGCTGCCATAGCAGAAGCCATCAAAAGTGCAACGATCTTCTTCATTTGTGTTTTCCTCCTAAGTGTAATTTCTATGTCGGGATTTCATCCCTTTCGCGGTGACTTAAGTGTAGTGCTTTTCACATCATTTATCAATTATTATATTGCTCATCATTTTAGCAATATTGTTATTCACCGTTTTTTCGGCACAACGTCCGACTTTCGCGTCTGAAAATTGTGCACTTTACACGTTTGTATTTCGAAACAAAGCAACATATTGATAAAATCGCCCAAAAAATTCGTTGCATTTTTCGGACGTGTGCCATATAATAGAATTATGACAATATATCAAAAAGTTCGGAGGCCTCGCCATGAGCCACATCAACTATGCTTTCAACCCGGAGGATGACGCACTCCCCCGCGACAAGATGAAGCTGCGCAATATAGCCTCTACAAAATACAGCGGCGATTGGCCCTCCATCCCACATTCCCATAGCTACGCAGAGCTATTTATATTGTCGATGGCGAGGGGCAGTTTCAGATCAATGACAAGCTGTTCCCCGTGCAGGCGCACCAGCTGGTCGTGGTCAATCCCAACGTCATCCACACCGAAGTCAGCTTTGAATCACACCCGTTGGAATATATTGTGCTTGGCATCGAAGGGCTGGAATTTACGATTTCCGATGCCGCCGAGGGCAGCTTTTGCATTTATACCTTTAAAGAGGATAACGATGTGCTGGTCTGTATGCGCAAGATCCTGCGGGAAATGCAGAACCGAGAGTCGAGTTTCCAGATACTTTGCCAGGCCTACATGGATATTATCGTTGTACAGCTGATGCGCAACGCCAGTGTTTCGGCTGTGCCGATCCACTCCCGCCTGCCTGCCAACCGCCAGTGTGCAACGGTAAAGCGCTACATTGACCACCATTATAAGGAAAATATCACGCTGGACCAGCTGGCAGAAAAGGTCAGCATCACCAAATATTATATGGTACACGCCTTTAAGCGCGAATACGGTGTTTCGCCCATCAATTATATCATCAACTGCCGCATAAAAGAAGGAAAGCGTCTCCTGGCCGAGACGGACCTTTCTCTCTCTCAGATCGCAGCTATTCTGGGCTTTTCTTCTTCCAGCTACTTCTCCCAAACTTTCCGCAATGCAGAAGGAACCTCGCCAACAGAGTACCGGAAAGCAAACCAGGTGAAATTTTAACATTTGTTTTCGTTTAATAGGTTTTCCCTTTATGGCCGAAATTTCACAAAAGACTGCCATCGGGTCTGCGCCAATACCATTTTGTATCAGTTGAAACCGGAAATGATGGTGCCCAATGTTATCTGCGCTGCCAATATAGTCAATCACTTCCCGCCGTTACCGCTTCACCTGCGGTAACGGCGCTTTGCGTTATATGGGAATATCTATATTACTGTCTTGCCTCTCCAAGTATCAACCGCACAAGGAATTTTGTACAGGAACTGGTTTTGTGATAAAAATAGGGCTGCCGTCTCATGACAGCTCTATTTTCATTTCTACGTTTGAATATCTTTTGTTGCTGGCATCACTGTCCTATGCTACAAAATTGCGAGAAAATCACCAATCTCCTTACCCCTGATTGAACCTGCACAACATCCGCAATACATCCGCAGAGCGAAAGCCTTTTTTCCTGCACAGCCAATTTGTTATTATGGTAATGGTCTACTTTTGGCAACTCATAAAGCATTTTTACACACAGGAGGTTTCAATGATCAAGAAAAACACGTATTCTTTTTACCACAAGCGCATAAGGACAGTCCCTTTGCGCTGTCCTATGCAGTGTACTGACCGCAATGCCCGCTTTTGCAACCGGCGAGGATAATTCTCCCACCGCCGCAGCCAGCACAACCGTCTGGACGAAAGCCAGCGAGATCATGCAGGATGTCTACTCGCAAATCATCTCTATCTCCACCGTCACAGCTGTAGTCTGCGCCGCCGTTGCCCTGCTGCTGATGAACTTTCCAAGAACGGCAAGACCGTGGATGATTCCCGCGCATGGCTTAAGCGCATTGCCATCACCTGGGCGATTCTGAACGGTCTCGGCTTCATCATGGCCTACGTTACGCCGTTCTTCCAGGGCGGCACTTGGAATCCGTAAACCTGCGCGGAATTGCAGCAAGGAGGTGAACGCCCTTTGGGGCATTTTAGATGGCATTGTGGATTGGCTGGCAACGCAGGTGATGAATTTGCTGGATTTGGCATCAACATCAGTACTTGGCGCGCTGGGCTGCAATATGGATACGTTCAAGCGGTACTTTCCTGCCGCATCGTCCATGACGAGATTTTTATCTGGACAGCCATTGGGCTGGTGCTGCTAAACCTTGTGTGGCAGCTTTACCGCTGCTATGGCGCAGGGTTTGACATTGACACCGAGAATCCCATCAATCTGGTGGTGCGCTCTGTAATTTTCCTGCTTCTGATTTGGTATTGCGATGACATCGTCAACCTTGCCTTGCAGATCGGCGGCACGCCCTACACCTGGATTCTGGACAGCAGCCTGCCCGGCGTGCAGTTTGGAGACTTCAATTCCGTGCTACTCATCATCATTGGCGTGATTGCCAACGGTTCTGTGGCCTTGATTGCACTGATTCTCGTTGTGATTCTGGCTTGGAACTACTTAAAGCTGCTTTTGGAAGCCGCCGAGCGATACGTTGTACTGGGAATTCTGGTTTTCACCGCACCCCTTGCCTTTGCTATGGGCGCGGCG
>ENA-OPYX01000934-OPYX01000934.1-human-gut-metagenome-genome-assembly--contig:-NODE-934-length-16479-cov-4.381544_pt1 | contig 16479 bp, 15 predicted proteins | sample MGYA00242639_ERZ504486 | MGnify/ENA primary metagenome ERZ504486 (study PRJEB26092, sample SAMD00036296) | human gut metagenome | host: Homo sapiens | study: EMG produced TPA metagenomics assembly of... | reverse complement strand
ATGCTCGTTGGAGTACAATAGCCTGTAAACATCTGCACCCAATTTTGATTATAATATCCTGCTGCCATATGGGTAAAGGAATCTTTCATCATATTTGCCTGATGACCTGGGCTATTCCACCAGCCATCAATTACAGATTCCGGTGTCGTATAACCACTTGCAATATTTTCTCCTGCCGTACTGTATGGCGCTCCACATTGATCTAACGCAGTATAGCAAGGACTGCCATCTGGTCTAGTATGCGAAAATAATTGGGCAACTTCATACTTTCTGACATTTGATGCATTTTGTAGTACCGCACTCGCTGATAATGGCTCATGATTTTATTTCATACGTATTTTGTTTGTCAAATAAAGTACTTGCCATTCATACTGATTCATCGAAATCGTATTAAGGTCATATGCCTGCACCTCTTGCAGCATTATCTTTTCAAGACCTTCTGGAATACTCAAATAGCTATATGTACTAATTGCTTCCTGCTGAAGTGTCGAATACGCCTCTCCAATCTCACTGTCCGCAGCGTGAACCGGCATAATTGTTCCACCTGCAATCATACATATTGTGGTAACTACACTAACAAAACGCTTCATCTTTTTTCTTTTCTCAATTTATACCTCCCATTTCTTTTGGTAATCATTGAAGCTTTTTCATATTATCACACTTTGGAAAACACTTCAATATCTCACGGATTGAATTTTACTGTCATCGCAGTTTTTCTCACCAATGTAACTACACCATAAATTCTTATATGATACAAAAGTCAGTATTTGGGGCTCAAATCCTTTTTATAAATATAGTCAAATATATCTTTATCTGCTATACTTATAAAAATAAGGAGATTCTAACTATGAAAAATCAATTACTAAATAAACTTTCGATAAATAATATAAAAAAGGATTCCTGTATTTTAAAGCACTATGGTCCAAAAGATTTTATCAATCGCCTTTCCGAAAGATTGCAACCTGAGGAGATACCATACGACCCATGGTATCAAACACATAGACCTTCAGTTGCAGAGTTAAACGTACAACGTGCACGTGTTTGGAAAATCAAACCATGCTTCAGTATCATTGTTCCAGCTTATCAGACTCCAGATACATTTCTTCATCAAATGATTTTCTCTGTACAGAGCCAAACTTACTCTAATTGAGAATGATTCTACCATAGATGTTCTTTATTCCGACGAAGATAAGGTAAACAGTGAATTAACTGAGCATTTTCAGCCTAATTTCAAACCTGATTATAGCCCTGATTTATTGTGTTCAAATAATTACATTTGCCACTTATTTATTGTTCGACACAGCATTGCAGAGAAAATCAATGGATTTCGTTCGGATTATGATGGCGCACAAGATTATGATTTTATTTTCCGAGCAATTAAGTGTTCTAAGAATATATATCATATTCCAAAGATTTTATATCATTGGCGTACTCATTCCGCATCTACTGCTGATAATCCAGCCAGCAAAATGTACGCTTTTGAAGCTGGTCGTTTTCAACCCAATTCCTGCCACAACTGGTTTAAATGTTGAGCCAGGACACCATACTTGACGGAAACGATTATATAATGGCTTCTTTTCATCTTCGTTTAATGATGTCCATTTCTTTGATGATAAGCCCCGTATAAATTCATTATTATCATAAGATGGGGTACTTACCAAAGCCAATACTTCTCCCGTATAAGGATTCATTGCGACAGAACACCCCGGATCTTCTTTAAACTGCTCGTATAATGATTTTTGCAAATCGGAATCTATCGTTAATCTTATATCCATACCATCTTCTTTAAAAATACTTGCAAGAACCTCTTTTACTTCCCCATCATTATCCAAAATCTTTATATCACAACCATCTTTTCCTTTTAATTGCTTTTCGTATAACTTTTCCACCCCAGATCTTCCGATTACACTTTCAGCTGAATATCCTTCCCCTGGATGATTTTCCAAATCTTCTGCTGTTACAGACTGTACATAACCAATTAAATGAGCTGCTGCTTCCCCTAACTCATAGGTTCTAACTTCCACATCTGATAGCATAACCCCTGGAATTTCCAAAAGTTTATTCTGACAATCCTGCTCCTCAAGTGTCTTTTCTTCTGGCTGTATTTTCATTAAATCTATTTCTTCTACTTTCGGAATAGTTTCAATTGGTACAAAAGAATCTTCTTTTACCCACTTTGCTGTGAGTTTGTTATTTATTGTTTCTACATCTATCTCTAATAACTCCGCTATTTTTTCAATAGATACATTCCTGTCTTCCAGCTTTCCCGGTATAATGCCAACTGATGTTGCTACTCCTTTTCCTGCAAGCATTTTACCATCTCGGTCTAATATTTCTCCTCTCTCCGCTTTTGATGTAGTAACACTTATTTTATCATCACTCTCTAAATCTGGAAAAATCAGGCTATCCTGCCATACTAATTTATATCCCTGTTTCGTCTTCTTCAGTTCCGCCATATTGTCAAATTGTATTGTTCCGGCAATTGTATTACATGATGTTTCATACGAAAGCGTAACTGTATCTGCTTTTTTCTCTTTCACAGCTATATGACTGATTTTAATGTCACTGACCTCTATTCCTTCGTATATCTTAGAATTTCGTTGTATGTATTCTTCTTTTTCCAGATAACCTTTCTCCCCTGAATCTATCATGGCATACATCGCTTCATATTCCTTTTTTTCAATATGATTCATATATTCCACCAGTGTGTCTTCTGGTGATTCCGTAATTGATCTTTTTAATAAAACACCTCCCCAAATAGCAATTACTGTTATAGCCATTATTAACCCCAAAATCCTACAAGTGTAAGATTTTTTAGTGCTTTGTTTTTTCCGTCTTTTTTTCATAGATACCCCTTTCTTTCAACGCTTTTATTTTTTTAATCTTACACTTGTAGTATTTAAAAGTCAAGTCTTTTCTCAGGCATTATATATAGCAGACTTAGGATCAGAAAATCCTGCCTTTGCTTTATCAATATGATTCGTGCTAAGCAACTCGTCATAAGTTTCCATACTCATAACTACCAAATCTCCATAACCATTTTTTGTAATGAAAACTGGCTGCTGCCGTTTATGACATAATTCAGATATTTCATTTGTATTACGTAAATCTGTAATTGGTTTGATTACTGGCATTGTAGCACCTCCTTTCTTTGTACATTATTACAACAGAATATTGTACATCTATAAACCAATTTATGAAATATCTAAGAATAACACTCTTCATCTTTCTCACAAAAAAAAGAAGACAAGAGTTCTGACAGCTCATTGCCTTCTTTCATCTCATGTTCAAATAAATTTATTCGTTTTCTTTGTCTATCTTATATGAAAAATCCGCTTAACAAATCAATTCATTTTTTTAAGTTTCTATAAAAACAACCCTCACAAACAGTGTCACCACCATTCGCAAGGGTTATTATCATTTCAGAAATTCAACACACTATTCGATTATGCGTTCATCTGTGCTGCAACTTCAGCTGCGAAGTCTTCATTCTTCTTCTCAAGACCTTCTCCTGTCTCAAAACGAACAAACTTCTTAACTGTCATGTTAGCTCCGTTCTCTTTAGCTACCTTCTCTACGTATTTAGCTACTGTAAGGTCGCTGTCCTGAACGTATACCTGATCTAACAGGCAGATTTCTTTCATCTCTTTGTTGAGACGTCCGATAATCATCTTTTCGATAATATTATCCGGTTTGTTTGGATTCTCCTGTTTAGCCTGAGCAAGAAGAATCTCTTTTTCATGCTCTAAGAAAGAAGCATCTACTTCATCACGTGAAGTATATTTTGGAGACATAGCTGCAACCTGCATAGCTACGTTCTTCAGGCATGATCTGATCTCATCGTTAACAACATCTGTCTCAGCTTCTACAAGAACACCGATACGTCCGCCGCCGTGGATATAAGATACTACACAACCATCAGTAACAACTTTCTCAAATCTTCTGATGCTGAGTTTTTCTCCGATTACAGAGATTTTCTCATTTAATGCATCCTGTACTGTCTTAGAAGCGTCTTCATTCCAAGCTTCAGCCATGAATCCATCCATATCTGCAGAATCAGAAGCGATTGCCTGATTAACAACTGCTTTAACGAATCCCTGGAATTCAGCATTCTTAGCAACGAAGTCTGTCTCTGAGTTAACTTCTACGATAGCTGCTGTCTTGTCATCCTTAACATCAGCCATAACAATACCTTCTGCTGCGATACGTCCGGCTTTTTTAACAGCCTTAGCTTCTCCGTTCTTTCTTAAGAACTCGATAGCTGCATCCATATCACCATTTGTCTCATTAAGAGCTTTCTTGCAGTCCATCATTCCTGCACCGGTCATTTCTCTTAATTCTTTTACCATCTTAGCTGTAACTGCCATGATCTTATCCTCCAATTATGTTTTTTAAGAATCTTATTCTTCTACTGCTTCTTCAGCTTCTTCAACATACTCTTCTTCGCCTGCAACACCCTGGTTAGCTTCTACTACAGCATCAGCCATCTTAGAAACGATCAGTTTTACAGCACGAATAGCATCGTCATTTCCAGGAATTACATAATCAAGTTCCTCTGGATCACAGTTAGTATCAGCGATACCGATAAGTGGAATTCCAAGAGTGTGTGCTTCCTGAACACAGATTCTTTCCTTCTTAGGATCTACGATAAAAATAGCATCTGGAAGTGTCTTCATGTCTTTGATTCCGCCAAGGTTCTTCTCAAGTTTATCCCATTCTTTCTTTAACTGGATAACTTCTTTCTTAGGCAGTACATCAAATGTTCCGTCTTCTGACATTCTTTCGATATCTTTCAGACGAGCGATTCTGCTCTTGATTGTCTTGAAGTTTGTAAGCATTCCTCCAAGCCATCTTTCATTTACATAGTACATTCCGCAACGTTCAGCTTCTACTTTGATAGCATCCTGAGCCTGCTTCTTAGTACCTACAAAAAGGATTGTTCCACCTTCTGCAGCGATATCAGCTACTGCCTGGTAAGCTTCATCTACTTTACCTACAGATTTCTGAAGGTCAATGATATAGATACCATTTCTCTCTGTGTAGATATAAGGAGCCATCTTAGGGTTCCATCTTCTTGTCTGATGTCCAAAGTGAACACCTGCTTCTAAAAGTTGCTTCATTGAAATAACGCTCATGTTTCTTTCCTCCATTGGTTTTTTACTTCCGCATATGTTGTTATACGTCCCCGAAACCGTCCTGTTACCAGGCTTTGGCACCATCGGGACAAGCCTATGCGTGATTTTTTGCGACTTTTTAATATTACCATAAAGGTTGTCTGTTTGCAAGGATTTTCATTTTATTTTTCTGCTATTTTTCTGCAAACTTTAGCATAAAAAACAAAAAACCGAAGCCAGTTCCCTGATTCCGGTTTTTATTTTATTTACTTTTCATTATCTACGCACATAGATCATACCAGACTGTACCGGTCCGACTTTTACAACATCTCCTGTGTGCGGAGCATGAATCATCTGACCATTTCCGATATAAATACCACAATGTGTTGCTGTTGTTACAACATCACCAGGCTGCGGGTTACTTACTCTTGTCCATCCCATGAATGTAAGTGTTGTTCCGAGACGGCTATAGCTTCCTGTCAGACAATAGCTTACAAATCCGGAACAGTCGAAACTGTTTGGTCCGCATGCACCCCATACATAAGGTTTTCCAAGCTGGCTGTATGCTCTGCTTACGATTGAACCTCCGTTTGCATTCGTTCCACTCGTTGTAGTACTGCTGCTTGAATTGGATGGCTTTGTCGCAACAGATGCACTTGAGCTGCTTGTTGTATTATTTCTGTTGCTTGTAGCTGTTGAACTGCTTGTTGTGTTATTTCTGTTGCTTGTTGTATTGTTTCTATTCGATGTTGAAGCTGCATTATTATTGCTTGCTGCTGCCTGCTGTCTTTCCGCTTCTTTTGCTGCTTTTTCCGCTGCCTCTCTTGCTGCTCTTTCTGCCGCTTCTCTGGCTGCTGCTTCTGCTGCTGCCTGAATCTCTGAATCCAGATTAGCAACTTCTGCTGATTTAGAAGTAATCAGGTTATTCAGGTTATCACCCTGTTTTTCATATTCCACCTGTTTACTTTCCAATTCTTTCTGGTCTTTTTCAAGACTGTCTTTCAGATCGGAAATCTGCTGTTTTGTCTCTACATATTCCTGCAATTGTTTTCTGTCGTAGCTATGTACATTCTGAACATATTCTGCTTTACTAAGAAGATCTGTAAAGTCTTCTGATGTAACCAGTGTCTCAAATGCTGAATCATTACCGGCTTCATACATATACTTGATACGCTTCTTCATTGCTGCATACTGTTCTTTTTCTTTTTCCTGCGCAACTTCCAAATCGCCCTGTGCTTTTGTAATGTCCTCACCGGTCTGAATCAATTCACTTTCCAGTGTATTGACTTTTCCCATTAATGTTGTCAGCTGCGACTGCAAGGAACTTACTTCACTCTGCTTTGCAGCTTTTTCCTTCTTCAAATCATCGACAGACGGTGCTGCCAAAACAGGTGTTACAATCATTGAACTTGTCACCACTGCTGTGATCAATCTGATTCCGTGTTTATTCATACTCACTCTTCTTTCTTTTTGTTTTAATTATTGCTTCCCCTCAGGCGCAAGATTATTCTTTCTTCCGCATCTGATTGCTATTATAGCTCAACATAGAGCAAATTGCAACATTTTTTAATACTTTTGTAACAATTACAGGCCGGAATATATGATTCCGACCTGTTCTTTCCTATTATAGTTCAGCTTTTTATTTTATGCAAGGAAATTTTTCGCCCATCCTTTTGCTGTACTTTTTCACTACTGGACATACATATTCGTATATCCCATCAAACTGATATCTACAGCTTTTGCAGCCTCGCGCCCTTCACGGATTGCCCACACAACCAGTGACTGTCCTCTGTGCATATCGCCTGCTGTGAAGACATTTTTAACGTTTGTACTATATGCTCCGGCTGCAGTCTTAACATTTGTGCGTTCATTTACTTCTACGCCAAATGCTTTGGTCACATAATCCTGACTTCCCAGGAATCCTGCTGCAATCAATACCAGATCTACATCCACCGTGTATTCACTTCCGGCCACCTCTGCCATCATCATACGGCCTGTCTTTTCATCTTTTTTCGGCTCTAATTTCACCAGAACTGCCTTGCAGACTTTACCGTTTTTGTCTTTTTTGAATTCTTTGACGGTTGTCTGGTATACACGCGGGTCATGTCCAAATACGGCAGCGGCTTCCTGCTGACCGTAATCTGTCTTGCAGACTCTCGGCCACTCCGGCCAAGGATTCATCTCTGTACGTTCATCCGGAGCTTTCGGCATCATCTCAAGCTGCAGTACACTCTTGGCACCATGTCTCATCGATGTTCCCACACAGTCATTTCCTGTATCTCCTCCACCGATGACCATAACATTTTTTCCTTTTGCGGAAATGTATGTGCCTTCCTTCAGACTCAGGTCATAGGTTCCATCTGCATTCTGTTTTGCATTTTTCCAGAGTGCTTTTGTTGTTGATTTTAAGAAATCTACTGCGAAATAGATGCCTTCGGCTTCTCTTCCTGGTACTTTAATATCTCTTGGATTTGATGCACCGCAGCAAAGTACTATACGGTCAAATTCTTTTAATAATGTAGCTGCTTTCTTATCTTTTCCGATATTACATCCTGTCACAAACTGAACCCCTTCTTCTTCCATGATTGCAATCTTGCGATCAATGAACTGCTTTTCCAGTTTCATATTCGGGATACCATATCGGAGGAGTCCACCGATTTTATCTTCTCTTTCAAAGACAGTCACACTGTGTCCTCTTCTGTTCAGCATATCAGCAGTTGCAAGTCCCGACGGACCGGAACCTACAACTGCAACCTTCTTACCGGTTCTTACCTTTACCGGTTTTGCTGCTGCATAACCTTTTTTGTATGCATTTTCAATAATGCTATATTCATTCGCCTTACTTGAAACTGCATCTCCGTTCAGTCCGCATGTACATGCAGCCTCACAGAGTGCCGGATCATACCCTTGATGTAAATTCCGGAAAGTTGTTCGTCTTTTTCAGTCTGTAATATGCTTCTTCCCAGTTTTCCTGAAAGATCAGATCATTCCATTCCGGTACCAGGTTGTGAAGAGGGCATCCGCTTGCCATTCCCATCAGCATCTGACCGGACTGGCAGAACGGCACGCCACATGCCATACATCTGGCTCCCTGCAGCTCCTGTTCTTCTTTTGACAGAGGTGTATGAAACTCTTTAAAATGCTTAATTCGCTCTTTTGGATCTTCAGCCATCTTATCCTGCCTGTCATAATCCATAAATCCTGTTGCTTTTCCCACTGTTCTTACCCCCTATCTTCCTTCTTTGATCGCATAAAATGCTTCTGTCTTTGCCTGTTCACTGCTCATGCCCTGTTCTTCCATCTGAAGGATGGTTGTCAGCATACGTTCATAATCAATCGGAATAATCTTCTTGAATTTCGGAAGATATTCAGTGAAGTTATCCAGAATCTTCTTACCAAGTTCCGAATTGGTATTGGCAACATGTTCTTCGATCATGCTCTTTAATTCTCCGACATCGATCTTGGTTGTCACATGTTCAATATGAACCATCTCTTTATTGACTCTTGTATAAAGATCATTTTCCATATCCAGTACATAAGCAACTCCACCGCTCATACCGGCTGCGAAGTTCTTACCTGTTCCGCCAAGGACTGCTACGCGTCCGCCTGTCATATATTCACATCCGTGATCTCCTACACCTTCTACAACTGCTGTCGCACCGGAATTACGTACTGCAAAACGTTCTCCCGCCACGCCATTGATGAATACTTTACCGCTGGTTGCCCCGTAAAGTGCCACGTTACCGATGATAATGTTTTCTTCCGCTTTATAGCGTATTCCTTTTGGTGGATATACTACAAGTTTTCCGCCGGAAAGTCCCTTTCCGAAATAGTCATTACTGTCACCGGTCAGTTCCAGTGTCAGTCCTTTCGGAATAAATGCGCCGAAGGACTGTCCGCCGGCACCCTTACAATGTACCACATAGCTGTCTTCGTCCAAACCTTCCGGATATCTTCTCGTAATCTCCGAACCAAAGATTGTACCAAATGTACGGTTCGTATTTGTCACATCTATTTCAATGCTTCTCTTCTGTTTCTTCTCTACCGCCGGGAGCAATTCTCTGACCAGAACTTTTTCATCCAGAGTTTTCTCCAATTCAAAGTCGAAGACTTTCTTCGGATTGAATGTCATCGGTGTCTTTGTGCCTTCATATGGATTATCGAGAATCTGTTCCAGATTCAGTGTGGCTGCACGTTCTGAAGTTGCTACTTCCTTTACTTTTAGAAGATCTGTTCTTCCAACCAGTTCATCCAGTGTACGGACACCGAATCTTGCCATATATTCTCGCAGTTCTTCTGCAATAAAACGCATAAAGTTCACGACATATTCCGGTTTTCCACGGAAACGTTTTCTCAGTTCCGGATTCTGCGTTGCCACACCGACCGGGCAGGTATCCAGATTACATACACGCATCATTACGCACCCCATCGTTACCAGCGGTGCAGTTGCAAATCCGAATTCTTCTGCTCCAAGGATCGCTGCGATCGCCACATCACGACCACTCATTAGCTTACCGTCTGTCTCGATACGGACTCTTTCTCTTAAGCCATTCTGAATCAGTGTCTGATGCGTCTCTGCAAGTCCCAGTTCCCATGGAAGTCCTGCATTATGGATGGAACTTCTTGGTGCTGCCCCGGTTCCTCCGTCATATCCGGAAATCAATATCAGGCCTGCTCCCGCTTTGGCTACACCGGCTGCAACTGTACCGACACCGGCTTCTGATACCAGTTTTACTGTAATTCTCGCATCTTTGTTCGCATTTTTACAATCGTAAATGAGTTGCGCAAGATCCTCGATCGAATAGATATCATGATGCGGCGGTGGTGAGATCAGGCTGACCCCAGGTGTAGAATGACGTGTCTTTGCAATCCACGGATATACTTTTCCACCAGGCAGATGTCCGCCCTCTCCCGGTTTTGCCCCCTGCGCCATCTTGATCTGTATTTCCTGTGCACTTACCAGGTATCTGGATGTAACGCCAAATCGTCCGGAAGCTACCTGTTTGATCGCAGAGCATCTGTTCGTATCCAGACGTTCAATCTCCTCTCCACCTTCACCACTGTTGGATTTACCATGCAACTGGTTCATCGCAATTGCCAGTGTCTCATGCGCTTCTTTCGAGATAGAACCATAAGACATTGCTCCTGTCTTGAATCGTTTTACAATCTCGTCGACGCTTTCTACTTCTTCGATTGGAATGCCTTTCTTTGGATAGTTGAATTCTAACTGTCCACGCAGGTTGATGTGTTCTCCTTCCGCATTGACCAGCTCTGTATACTGTTTGAACATACCATAGTCACCGCGTCTGGTAGATTCCTGCAGCATATGGATCGTCTGTGGATTATAAAGATGTCTCTCTCCGCCGCTTTTTAGTTTGTGCTGCCCTACACTGTTCAGTGTCATATCCACTTCCAGTCCGAGCGGATCAAATGCCTGTGAATGACGCGCAATATAATCTGCTGCAATCTCTTCAATTCCAATTCCGCCAATTCTGCTGACAGTATCTGTAAAATATTTATCAATGAATTCCTGTTTTAATCCGATTGCTTCAAATATCTTTGCTCCCTGATAAGACTGGATTGTGGAGATACCCATCTTTGATGCAATCTTTACAATTCCGCTAAGTACCGCATTGTTATAATCATCTACTGCTGCATAATAGTCTTTCTGAAGCATATCTGTATCGATCAGCTGTTTGATGGATTCGTGTGCAAGATACGGGTTGATCGCACATGCACCATAACCGATCAGTGTTGCGAAGTGATGTACCTCTCTTGGTTCTCCGGTCTCCAGAACGATTCCTACAGAAGTACGTTTCTTTGTGCGCACCAGATGCTGCTGCAGTCCGGAAAGCACCAGGAGCGAAGGCATTGCCACGTGATATTCATCTACACCTCTATCTGAGAGGATCAGAATGTTGGCTCCTTCACGGATAGCTCTGTCAACTTCAATAAACAGATAATCAATTGCCTTTTCAAGGCTCGAATTCTTGTAATAGATGGTCGGAATCTCCGCAACCTTGAATCCATCTTCTTTCATATTTTTAATTTTCAAAAGATCTGTCTCTGTAAGAATTGGATTGTTAACCTTTAACATCTTACAATTCTCTGCTTTTTCTTCCAGAAGGTTTCCATCTTCACCAATATAAACCGTTGTAGATGTAACGACCTTCTCACGGATTGCATCGATCGGAGGGTTGGTTACCTGTGCAAACCGTTGTTTAAAATATCCAAACAGGTTCTGATGCATGTCAGATAATACCGCAAGTGGTGCATCAATACCCATGGCTGCTGTTCCTTCGGCACCATTCTTCGCCATGTTCAGGATAGAAGTCTTTACTTCTTCATATGAATAGCCGAATGCTTTCTGAAGTCTTCTGCATTCTTCTGCTGTATAAGCTGGAACCTTCTGATTCGGGATCTTCAGATCCTTTAATTCGATCAGATTGTTATCCAGCCACTCACCATAAGGCTGTCTGCTTGCATAAGTTTCTTTTAATTCTTCGTCATCAATGACTTTTCCTTTTTTGATATCTACCAGAAGCATCTTTCCCGGATGCAAACGTTCTTTCACTACAATCTTCTCCGGTGGAATATCCAGTACACCAACTTCCGAAGAAAGGATCAGCATATCATCATCCGTGATATAATACCTCGATGGACGCAGACCATTTCTGTCAAGCACGGCTCCCATGCAGTCACCATCACTGAACAGGATAGACGCCGGACCATCCCATGGTTCCATCATAGTTGCATAATACTGATAGAAATCTTTCTTTTTCTGGGAAAGGTTTCTGTTATTTGCCCACGGTTCCGGAATTGCGATCATAACTGCCAGTGGAAGATCCATACCACTCATAACCATGAATTCAATTGCATTATCCAGCATTGCCGAATCAGAACCGCTACTGTTGATTGCAGGAAGCACTTCATGAAGTTTTCCTTTCATACACTCGGATTCCATATTTTCTTCTCTGGCACGCATCTTATCCGTATTGCCGCGGATCGTGTTGATCTCGCCATTATGCACAATAAAACGGTTCGGATGCGCTCTCTCCCAGCTTGGATTCGTGTTCGTACTGAATCTGGAGTGAACCAGTGCGATTGCGGAATCATAATCCGGATCCTGCAGATCAGGGAAGAACAGCCTGAGCTGATCTACCAGAAACATTCCTTTATAAGCGATGGTACGGCTGGAAAGTGATGCCACATATGTATCATCTGCACTCTGCTCAAATACGCGCCTTACAATATACAGTTTACGGTCAAAGTCAACCCCCTGTTCTACCTTCTTAGGTCTTTCAATAAATCCCTGCATAATACATGGCATACATTCGACCGCTCTGCTTCCAAGTACGTCTGCCTTCACCGGAACTTCTCTCCATCCAAGGAAATTCATTCCTTCTTTTTTGACGATCACTTCGAATATCTTCTTTGCCTGATTTCTCTTTAATTCGTCCTGTGGAAAGAAGAACATTCCCACTCCGTAATCTCTTTCAGAACGCAAAAAGATGCCGAGAGGTTTACAGACTTTAGAGAAGAATCTGTGAGAAACTTGTAATAAGATTCCAACTCCATCACCTGTCTTACCTTCGGCATCCTTGCCAGCTCTATGTTCAAGATTTTCAACGATTTTCAATGCATTTGCCACTGTATCGTGACTTTTCTGTCCTTTGATATTAACGATCGCACCGATTCCACAGTTATCATGTTCAAATTCGGAACGATACAGTCCACGTTGCTGGACTACATTTCCTTCTTTCATACATCTGTTCCTTTCTTTTGTTTTTTCCTACTATATCACAAGGCTTTACTGTTGTAAAGATAAAAATTATTTCGAGTTGTCAGATTATTTGACTTTTTATATTTCAAGTTAAAAAGAATCTGACAACTTACATTGCCAGATTCTCGTTTTCTTTCTTCTTTGTTGGTTTTTCTTCAATGCGCTGGATTATAACAAACATTGTTGATGCAACTGCTGCACAAACAACTGTAATTATACCGATCCGGATATTATCTTTCAGCATCCAGTTATAGAGTCCATATCTGGTAGCCAGCACAGATAACAGATTCATTGACATATGTGCTGCCACCGGTGCTTTCAATGAACCATATTTTTCATACACATATGCCAGCATCATCCCTAGCGCAAATCCATAGAGCATCTGCACCAGATTCACATGCAATATGCCAAATACGACGGATGAATAGACCATCGCATACACAAATGAGCTTTCCCTTTCCATTCTTCTGAAGAACAATCCTCTGAATACATATTCTTCACAGATGGGTACCAGCACTGCCAGACACACGATCTGTATTGCAAGCGGTGCCGAATACATCGCATTCATAGTTGCCTTATAATTTGCATCTATCGCTGACAGATTTCCAATAATGATCAGGTTATTCAGCCCCAAACTCATGGCAAGTGCCATAATGATCACTGCCGGATATTGCCACAACGGCGCTTTCTTATCCTGTACGATACCGGCTGCCTTCTCTTTCTTTCTGTCCCCGTGATACATAAGTGCCATAACAGGGATTGTAACAAGTGCCGACAGACCTTCTACCCATGTCGTATAGTCGATATACTTATTCAACATCTTTTCATAAAAGGCCATCAGCTTATTCTGATCAGACATCAACGCCTCTAATGCTGCCTGCGTCTGATAGTGTGTCTTCATATATGCCATCATCATGGCTGCCATGACTGCCATACCTACGCCGATTCCGATCCCCCATTTGATCAGGAGCGGTCCCCACATCTTCCAGAAACGTTTTCCCGGTGTCTCAACTGGTTTTCTCTCCTGTTCCTGGTGATAATGGTATCCCGGCTGGTCGTGTCCGTTCTGCCATTCTTCCATAGTTATCCTCACTTTCATCTGTTGCTTCGTATCATATACTGTTCTATTCTACTTCTACGTGAGGAAAGTTGCAATTAAAAAAATATAAACTTTTTTACAATTTGATCTTTACGACATCGACATCCAGATTCCATAAAAACTTATCCAGATCTTTGAACGATATGAATACTGTTGCTGTATTTTCCAACGGATGGATTCCCATACTTTTACATCTGCTTAAATTTTTATCGATGAAAAATTCTACCGCATGCTCGGTATCATTCATCAGCGCAAACGGAGTTACGCTCCCCTGCTTTACGCCAAGATATTTCTCCAGGCGTTCTTCGGATGCAAAGCTTAGATTCCCTGCTCCAAGCTGTCTTCCGAGCGTCTTTAAGTCTACTTTTGTCTTCTCATCTGCTGTGATCAGAAAGTGTCTCTTTCCTTTGGAATCTCTCAGGAATAAGTTCTTGCATAAAGTTCCTTTTTCCGGGAGTCCCAGCCGGTCCATATCCTCCATCGTATGTACGGGTTCATGCTCTACCACCTCGTACTTAATTCCCATCTTGTTTAACGCATCATATACACGCTGTTTCTGGTCTTCCATGCTGTTTCTCCTTTCTAATTCGGGTAATGTACTACGATATTCGCAGTCACCGTTCCCTTTCCTGTGTTCTTATACACGTAATCATCAAAAGCATTATACGAAGCCGCATCGCCGGCTCTCAATACATATTCCTGGTCTTTAAAAATCAGTGTCAGTTCACCGGAATACACGGTAATGAATTCTCTCGTACCATTCATCTGACGATTCGCCTGCATCATTCCGTTCTCATCAAATTCCAGGTCAAAGATTTCAAAATCCTGTCCCTCCCGGAAACTGAAGATCGGATAAAGACGGTATCTTCCATCATCCCCCGCCAAAGGTTCTACTTCTTTCTTCCCGGTTTCAAAGAATGGCTGTGGTTTGTCTGCGGTAAATGCAGTAACCGGTACCTTTAATCCCAATGCCAGTTTATACACTGTTGATATCGTAGGATTGACTTCTCCTCTTTCCAGCTGGCTCAACATACTTTTGCTGATTGTGGTAAGGGATGACACTTGTTCCAGACTCAGTCCTTTTCCTTTCCTGATATCTTTCAGATTTTCTGCGATCAACTCATTCAAATGATCCAATTCATGCCCCTCCCTTTTTCAAAATTCCTGTATATAGAATTTTTATCTATTATATTGCATACGTTTTCAAAAGTAAAGGATTTCTTCTACAGCCGCTTCATAGCGGTCCAGTTTCTCTGCCTTCCGGATCTTTTTTAACTGTTTTTCTTTATCCGGGAACAAAGTTCCAAGATAACACCAGAGTTCTTTCATCTTGAACAACACATTCTTATCCCCACTGCTTACCTCCTGGTAATCCTGAAAAATCTGGTCATGGAATGCCCTTAATTTCTTCACATCAATTCTCCCGCCACCGGATTCGATAATATCTGTCAGTTCCGGATTCCTCAGGATTCCACGCCCCAACATAACACAGGATATCTCCGGAAACCGTTTTTTTAACCTTTCCATATCCTCAACTGTAAAGATATCGCCGTTATAACACAATGGATGCCTGCATTCTTTCACTGCGTCCGCAAATGCATCCAGATCTGGATGGCCTTTATAAAACTGTTGCTGCACCCTGGGATGCACGATCAGTTCTACCACCGGATATTTATTATAAATATCCAGAAGCTGTCCCCACTCATCGGCGTCATATTTTCCGATTCTTGTCTTAATAGAGATCTTTACATCCGCTTTCGCATAGATCTCATCCAGGAACCGTTCCAACTTCTCTGTATGGATCAGGAATCCGGATCCCCGCCCTTTCGATACTACGGTCTTCGACGGGCATCCAAGATTCAGGTTCACCTCGTCATATCCATACATCTTTAACTTTTCTACTGTATCCAAAAAACCTTTTGCATCATTTGCCAGGATCTGCGGCACCAGATACATGTCCGGATTGTGTTCCGGCAAAATATCATCCTTCTCCCGTGTATTAAAATCCTTTTTGGTATGCGGCACCAGAAACGGTGTGAAATATTTCTCCATCGGACGGTAATGTGTGTGATATGCCCTCCGGTATATGTAAGTTGTGATTCCTTCTAATGGCGCAAGATAGTACTTCACCTTTATGTCCTCCTGATTGTCTTCCTATTATTGCTCTGTCCGATCTCACAGACCGTCAGCACGCAGTCTTTCACCCGGAATTTGATCTCGTATCCGGCATATTCCATTCCATACACCCTGTCCGGGTCATTCTGATAAGATGGTCTCGGATCACCGGCAAGAATCTGCCTCACACATTCCCTGTGCTCCTCCGACAGTTTTGACAGATAGATTTCCGGAATCTCTACCTCTAATGCATAATTCTTTACCACTCACGAATCCGCCTCTGGCATCCGGTACACAATCCGCATTATGGAAGATATGGTTTGATATCGAAGATTGGTGTTCCATCCATCAGATCTGCCCCCTTCCAC
>ENA-OPYX01000933-OPYX01000933.1-human-gut-metagenome-genome-assembly--contig:-NODE-933-length-16482-cov-3.281565_pt1 | contig 16482 bp, 11 predicted proteins | sample MGYA00242639_ERZ504486 | MGnify/ENA primary metagenome ERZ504486 (study PRJEB26092, sample SAMD00036296) | human gut metagenome | host: Homo sapiens | study: EMG produced TPA metagenomics assembly of... | reverse complement strand
AGAGTGAGGGCGCTGACAAAAGGGATTTTCTTATGAACGAATCGGAAACCATCGACCCCCGTGAGCTGAACCCGCTGGCACTGGCCTTTGTGGGGGACAGTGTGCTGGAACTGCTGGTGCGCACCCGTCTGGCACGGCACCACCGGATGTCGGCAGGCAAGCTCAATGTGGAAAAGGTCAAGTATGTCTCGGCCCGGGCACAGTTCCGGGAGGAGCAGCTGCTGGAGCCGCTCTTCACAGAGGAGGAGCTGGCCGTGTTCAAGCGGGGCCGCAACGCCAGCAAGGCCAGTGTGGCCAAGCACGCTTCCCCCGAGGAATACCGCGCTTCCACCGGCTTTGAGTGTCTGTTGGGCTGGCTCTACCTCACCGGGCAGATGGCCCGTGTGGAAGAGCTGTTCGATGCCCTGTGGCAGCAATTTGACCCGAACCAGAAATAAAACGCGAAAGCCCGCTGCTTTCCGCACTGGAAAACAGTGCAGGGAAGGCAGCGGGCTTTCTTATGCGGTGTTACTTCTTGTTCTTGGCACCCTCGTCGTCAGCACCCTTGGTATACTGATTGGGGTGCTTGTGCTCGTTGGTGGTCTGATTGGTGGTGCGGTTCTGGCTCTGGTTCTTGCAGTTGTTCGTGCGGTTTTCGGTGCGATTCTCGCTGTGGTCCTTCATGGTTCGTTACTCCTTTCGTGAGGGGGCTTTCCCTCACAGCCTTAGTTTTGCCGCGAACGGCGGCTTTATTCATGGGAGGATAAGCTTTCATGCCTACGGAATATTTTGAGCGCCGGGAGCGCGCTCTGCTGGGCGACCGGTTCGATGCTCTCTATGCCACCCCGCAGGAGAATGCTGCCCGGGGCGTGACGGTCTCGGCCCTGCGTGCTGCGCCGGAGCAGTTTGCCGCGCGGGCAGATTTTCCGGTGGAACCCTCGCCCTTCTGCAAGGCGGGCTTTGTGGTGCAGGACTCTGCCTTCAAGCCCGGGCGGCACCCCTACCACCATGCGGGCGTGTTCTACTCGCAGGAGCCTTCCGCTTCCAGTGCCGCGCCCCTGCTGGGGGTCCGGCCCGGGATGCGGGTGCTGGATACCTGCGCGGCCCCCGGCGGCAAGAGCAGCCAGCTGGCGGCAGCGCTGGGCGGGCAGGGGCTGCTGGTGAGCAACGAGTTCGTTGCCGCCCGCGCCGAGGTGCTCCGGAGCAATCTGGAGCGGATGGGCGTGCCCAACGCCGTGGTGCTGAACGAGGACACCGGCCGCATTGCCGCCGCTCTGCCGGAATTCTTTGACCGTGTTCTCGTGGATGCGCCCTGCTCCGGCGAGGGAATGTTCCGCAAGGAAGCCGTGGCTGTGACCCAGCATTGTGAAGCGCTGGTGAAGCAGTGCGCCGCACTGGGGACACAGATCCTGGACAACGCGGCGGCCTGCCTGGCCCCCGGCGGCGAGATGATCTTCTCCACCTGCACCTTTTGCCCCGGAAGAGGACCGAGGGACAGGTGGCGGCGTTTTTGCAGCGCCACCCGGATGTTCACGCTGGCCGATGTGTTCGGCAATGTGGATTACAGCTTTGGCAGCCCGGGTGAGGCAAACCGCACCGGCGGCCTGCCGCTGGATGTGAATAAAGTGCGCCGGATCTGGCCCTGTCAGGGCGGCGAGGGGCATTTTATTGCCCGTCTGGTCAAGGCTGGCACGCCGCGGGCGCTGCCTGCCCCCGGAACCTATACGGCAGAGGAAGAGCTCTGGCTGGCTGCTGCCGCAGAGCAGAGCAAAAAGCAGAAGGGCGGCAAGCCTGCCAAGGCCCCGGATGCCCGCAGCGCCCGCCGGGAGAACAGCCGTGCCCTGCGGGAGGCGGTGCAGGGCCGCAGCGCCCGCAGCCGGGATGCCGGGGCAGGGGAGGCCACCCCGGCCCAGAGCCGTGCAGCATGGCAGGAGTTTGCCCGGCAGTATTTCCCGGCGCTGGCGGGCCGCCCTGCCGTGGTGCATGGCGGAAGTGTTCTGCTGCCCGTGCCCTTCCCGCAGACGGGACTGCATGTCCTGCGGGCGGGGGTGTTCGTGGGCAGCGTGCAGAAGGGCCGTTTCGTGCCGGAGCACCACCTGTTCACGGCGTTCGGTGCGCTCTGCACCAACCGCGAAGCACTGACTCTTGCCGACCCGCGGGTAACGGAGTACCTTTCCGGCCGTGAGATCGCCGCGGACACTGCCGCCGATGGCTGGTGCTGCGTGACCGTGGACGGCTGCCCCATGGGCGGCGGCAAGGTGTCGGGCGGACGGGTCAAAAATCATTACCCCAAGGCCCTGCGGCTGCTGTAAACCGGCCTGAAAAGCCGGTTTTCCAACACGAACAGGCGAAAAACACGCCCGGAGCCCTTGAATGGGATTCGTGATTGTGCTACAATAATAGAGTTAGATTTTGTGTGCTGCCACAAGCGGGCGACCACAGCCCGTCTGCCCGCAGGCGGAGATTTCGATAAAACTTTAGGAGGTTCCCATGTCTGGACATAGCAAATGGAACAACATTAAGCGCAAGAAGGAAAAGACCGATGGCGCAAGAGCAAAGGTCTTTACCAAGATCGGCCGCGAGATCAGCGTTGCCGTCCGTGACGGCGGCCCCAACCCGGCTTCCAACAGCAAGCTGGCTGACCTGATCGCCAAGGCAAAGCGCATGAGCGTGCCCAACGATAACATCCAGCGCATCATCAAGAAGGCTGAGGGCGGCGACAAGACCGAGTTCGAGGCCATCACCTACGAGGGCTACGGCCCCGGCGGCGTTGCTGTCATGGTCGAGACCCTGACCGACAACCGCAACCGTACCGCTGCCGACCTGCGCCACTACTTCGACAAGAACGGCGGCAACCTGGGCGCTATGGGCTGTGTTGGCTTCCTGTTCAGCCAGAAGGGTGTCATTGACATCTCTCTGGAGGATAAGGATGCCGACGAGGCCATGATGGATGCTCTGGATGCCGGTGCCGAGGACTTTGATGCAGGCGAAGAGGCTGCTGAGATCACCACCGATCCCGAGAACTACTCCGCTGTGGTCAAGGCCATGGAGGAGAAGGGCTACGAGATCCTGAGCGACGACCTGGCCATGGTCCCCATGACCACCACCCGCCTGACCGACCCCGATCAGCTCAAGGCAATGGGCAAGCTGCTGGACTCTCTGGAGGACAACGACGATGTCCAGAACGTCTGGCACAGCCTGGAGAACGAAGAGGACCTGCCGGAATAAGGTGTATCTGCGCCTGCTGACTCTGTAATAGAAAATCAAAGCGCTGCCCCCTGTGGAAAAAAACTCAGATGGGCGGCGCTTTTTTGCTTTGCGGATTGCGCGGCGGGGGCAAATATGGTACAATAATTTGAAACAGACCACGATGAAACGAGGTGGCGCACATGGAAGCAAAACGCATCTGCCCGTACTGTATGGGAGAACTGGAAAGCCGGGTGTCGGTGTGCCCGCACTGCGGCGGGGTACTGGCCGGGCGCAACCCGGCGGGCAGCCTGCCGGTGGGCACGCTGCTGGCCGGGCGGTATACCGTGGGCGAGATGCAGAGCATCGACGGCGAGGGCATCCTGTACCGAGGCGTGGAGAACGTCGGGCGGTTCCGGGTGACCATCAAGGAGTATATGCCCCTGACGCTGTCGGCGGAGCGGGGCACGGACGCGCTGCTCCGGCCCAAGCTGGGCAGCGAGGTGCTGTTCAAGACCACCCGGATGGACTTTGCCGATCTCTACCGCTCCATCCAGCGCATCACCCCCGCAAACGGTCTGGAGGCTGTGCTGGACGTGTTCGAGGAGAACAACACCGTCTACGCCGTGATGGAAAACCCCGGCGGCATCCCGCTGCAGCAGTGGCTGGATGAGCGTCCCAGCCCTGTTTCGGCCGAGACGGCCCGCAATATGCTGCAGCCTGTGTTTGACGGTGTGGCGGCCATGCATCAGGTGGGGCTGGTGCACCGGGGCATCTGCCCGGAGAACATCCGGGTGCTGGAAAACGGCCGGGCACGCCTGACGGGTTACGCTACCGTGGGTCTGCGCACGGCGGGCAGCGGCCTGCACGAGCAGCTGTACGAGGGCTACTCGGCACCGGAACAGTATTCCACCACCGAATTTGAGGGCCGTTACACCGACGAATACAGCCTTGCCGCCGTGGTCTACCGGATGGTCTGCGGGCAGAGCCCTGTTCCTGCGGCACAACGGCTGGTGTCGGACTCCAACCCCCGCGCCCGCACGCTGGAACGGGCGGTGCCGGAGTATGTTTCGGATGTGCTCTGGATGGGCCTGCAGCTCAGGCCTGCCGAGCGCATCCAGACCGTGCCCCAGCTGTTCCGGGCACTGAGCAGCCAGGAGTATACCACGGAGCTTACCCAGACCCTGCAGCAGGCCGCGCCGCGCCCTCAGTCCACCGAGGAAGAGGAGCAGAAAAAGCATATCCTCAGCCTGCGCAACCTGCTGGCGGCCATCCTGATCCTGCTGGCCATCCTGACATTGCTCATCGTGTGGGGGCTGGTAAATCAGGGGCTGCACACCGCAAAGCCTGCGGAATCCACCCCGGCCTCCGAACCGGCCAGCTCGCTGGTGACAGAGCCGGTGAATCTGGCCCCGGACTTTGTGGGGATGGACTACGATTCGCAGGTGCGCAACAACCACAGCTATGCCGGGGATTACCTGTTCTATGTGACCATGGAATACAGTGATACTGTGGAAAAGGGCAAGATCATCCGTCAGACCCCCGAAGCCGGGGAGGTCATCGAAAAGGGCAGCACCATCGATCTGGTGGTCAGCCGCGGCCCGCAGATGGTGGAGATGCCCAACGTGGCAGGCTTTACCCGGGATGGCGCGGAGCAGCAGCTGGCGCAGGTGGGGCTGAATGCGAGCTTCTATCCCATTTATAACGATGGCTCCTATGTTTCGGGCTGTGTGGCCTATTGCAGCGAGGAGCCCGGTGCCATGGTGGAGGTCGGCTCGACCATCATCGTCTATATGGCGGCAGAGGTCGAGGCCGAGGTGCCCGCCACCCCGCCCGAGACCACAACTCCTTCCGCCGGTACCACACCGTCTGCCGCGCAGACGGAGCCGCCGACCGATGGAGCCGGTACCGAATACGATACGGATTGAACGCGCAAAGCGGCCTGCCGGAGAGGGCAGGCCGCTTTTTTGATGAGAACGCTTGAAGAAAATGAATGATTCTGATAGAATTATATTAGAATCATTTAGGGGGTGTGCACTATGATCATCAAGTCGTCTACGGCGCTTCGCAATGACTACGGTTCCATTTCAAATCTGGCGCACGGAGCGGGCGAGCCGATCTACATTACAAAGAATGGAGAGGGTGACCTTGTTGTGATGAGCATTGAAGCATTCGAACAGCGGGAAGAGGCGTTGAAACTCCGGGCAAAGCTGGAAGCCGCGGAACAGGGAAGGCTTGCAGGTGCTCCGGCTTACACGCTGGAGGATTCCAGAAAACGGCTGGAGGAGATCTATCGTCGTGGCTAAGATCGAAATTCTGGAGTCGGCACAGCGGGAACTGGAAGCAATCGCAGAGCTTCACATGAATCTGGTAGGGCCGAATTCTGCCCGAAAGATCACGGATCGGATCTTGGATTCTCTTTCGCGGTTGGAACGTTTCCCGCTGTCGGGTTCGCTTCCAAGAGATGCCGAACTGCTGAAAAGCGGCTATCGCTATGTGATCGCCGGGCAGTATCTCTGCGTCTATCGGCTGATTGTGGATACTGTGTTCGTCTACCATATCGTGCATGGTGCAAGTAATTACCCGGTTTTGTTCAAACGGCTGCTGCAAGAAGAATTGAAGAGAGAAGATTGACACAAAAGCGGCCTGCCGGAGAGGGCAGGCCGCTTTCTTGATGCAGGTCGATCTTTACAGGAAAAGCCAGAGCGGAAGCCCATGGAGGAAGCTTCCGCTCTGGCTTGTTTAGGATAGGAAAGGGAATGGTTCAGTAATGGCCGGGATGCGGGCTTACAGGTTGGTGTAGCCCATCAGGTAGCGGTCTACCTCGGCGGCGCAGTCGCGGCCTTCGCGCAGGCCCCACACCACAAGGCTCTGGCCGCGGCGCATATCGCCGCAGGCAAACACCTTGTCCACGTTGGTGCGGAAGTGGTCGGTGTCCACACAGCCGCGGCCGGTCAGGCTGACACCGAAGGCATCGGCCACATAGCTCTCACAGCCCACGAAACCGGCGGCAATGAAGGCCAGCTCGCAGTTGTAGGTGAACTCCTCGCCGGTGGGCACCATGTTGGTGCGGCCGGTCTCGGGGTCACGCTCGGGTTTGAGGTAGGAGATGACGGCAGCGGTCAGGCTGCCTGCATCGTCCTTGAGGAATTCTTTGACTGTGGTCTGGTAGACACGGGGGGTCCTTGCCGAACTTTGCCATGCACTCGGTCTGGCCGTAGTCCACCTTGAGCACCCGGGGCCACTCGGGCCAGGGGTTGCTGGCGGCACGCTCCCTGGGAGGCTGCGGCATCATTTCCAGAGCCACCAGATCAGTGCAGCCCTGCCGCAGGGCCGTGCCCTGGCAGTCGTTGCCGGTATCGCCGCCGCCGATGACCAGAACGTTCTTGCCCTTGGCATCAATGGCCCTGCCGTCGGCAAATTTGCTGTCCAGCAGGCTCTTTGTCACGCTGGTGAGGTAATCCACGGCAAAGTGCACGCCGTTGGCATCCCGGCCCGGAACGTTCAGGTCACGGGCCTTTTTGGCACCACAGCAGAGTACCACGGCATCGTAGCTGTTCAGGATGCTCCCGGCATCCACGGCACCGCCCACATCCATGCTGGTGCGGAACTCCACGCCCTCGGCCTGCATGATCCTGATGCGGCGTTCGATGACGGATTTGTCCAGCTTCATGTTGGGGATGCCGTACATCAACAGGCCGCCCACGCGGTCGGCGCGCTCAAACACGGTGACGGCGTGGCCCCGGATGTTCAGGTACTCGGCCACCGAAAGACCGGCCGGGCCGCTGCCGATGATGGCCACGCTCTTGCCGGTGCGGGCCGGGGGAGGGGCGGCGTGGAGCCAGCCCTTGGCGTAGCCCGTTTCCACAATGGCGTGCTCGTTCTCGCGCACGGTCACGCTGCTGCCGGTCACGTCACCGCAGGTGCAGGCGGCCTCGCACAGGGCGGGGCAGACCCGGCTGGTGAACTCCGGGAAGCGGTTGGTGGCGCGCAGGCGGTGGAGCGCCAGCTCCCACTTGCCCTGATAGACCAGGTCGTTCCACTCGGGGATCAGATTGTTCAGCGGACAGCCCGATGCCATGCCGCCGATCATCATGCCGGCCTGGCAGAAGGGCACGCCGCAGTCCATGCAGCGGGCGGCCTGGGTCTGCTGCTCCTCGCGGGAGAGCCAGACGTGAAACTCGTTGAAATTTTCAATGCGCTCCAGCGGCGGGACATCCGTGCTGGTCTTGCGCGTGTAATCCATAAATCCAGTGATCTTGCCCATGATCCAGCCCTCCTTACTTCTTCTTCTGCACAGCGTAGAATGCTTCGATCTGTGCCTGTTCGCCGTCCAGGCCGCGCTCCTCCATGGAAGCGATGACCCGGAGCATCCGGTCGTAATCGTAGGGGAGGACTTTCTTGAACTTGGGCAGGTACTCGCTGAAGTTGTCCAGGATCTCCTTGCCGCGGGGGGAGCCGGTGGCTTCCACATGCTCGCGGATGAGCTCCTTCAGGGCGGCAACATCGTACTTGTGCTCCACAGGCTCCAGGCTCACGGTCTCCTTGTTGACCCGCTGGTAGAAATCCCAGTTCTCGTCCAGAACGTAGGCCACGCCGCCGGTCATGCCGGCCGCGAAGTTCTTGCCGGTCTGGCCCAGGACCACGACAGTGCCGCCGGTCATGTACTCACAGCCGTGGTCACCCACGCCCTCGACAACGGCGGTCGCGCCGCTGTTGCGGACGCAGAAGCGCTCACCGGCCACGCCGGAGACGAAGGCCTTGCCGCTGGTGGCACCGTAAAGGGCCACATTGCCGGTGATGATGTTTTCCTCGGGCTTGTAGCCGATACCCTCGGGCGGGCGGACGATGATCTTGCCGCCGGACAGGCCCTTGCCCATGTAGTCGTTGCAGTCGCCGGTCAGGCTGAGGGTCAGGCCCTTGGGGATGAACGCGCCAAAGCTCTGGCCGCCTGCGCCGATGCACTCGGCGGTGTAGACATCGTCGGGCAGGGAGCTGCCGTACTTGCGGGTGATCTCGCTGCCAAAGATGGCACCCAGGGCGCGGTCGGTGTTGGAGACCTCCAGCCGGACACTCTGGGGTGCCTTGCTGCCCAGCTTGAACTTCTTCATCAGCACCTTCATGTCGAGGGTGTTCTCAAGGTGGAAGTCATAGGTGTCGGCAGGCACAAAGTGGACGTTGCTGTTTGCAATGGCCGGGTTGTGTAGGATGCAGTCCAGATTCATCTTGGCGGCACGGCTGCCGGCAGCACTGGGCTTGACATGGAGCAGGTCGGTGCGGCCCACCAGCTCGTCGATGGTGCGCACGCCCAGCTTGGCCATGTACTCCCGCAGCTCCTGCGCCACAAAGGTCAGGTAGTTGATGATATACTCGGGCTTGCCCTTGAACCGCTTGCGCAGCTCGGGGTTCTGGGTGCAGATGCCCATGGGGCAGGTGTCCAGGTTGCAGACACGCATCATCACGCAGCCTTCGCACATCAGCAGGGAGGTGCCGAAGCCGAACTCCTCAGCGCCCAGCATACAGCTGATGGCAACATCGCGGCCGGAGAGCAGCTTGGAGTCGCTCTCAATGCGGACGCGGCTGCGCAGGCCGTTCAGGATCAGGGTCTGGTGGGTCTCGGCGATGCCCAGCTCCCAGGGCAGGCCCGCGTTCTTGATGGAGGTGCGGGGTGCTGCACCGGTGCCGCCGTCGTAACCGGAGACAAGGATGACCTGTGCGCCGCCCTTGGCAACACCGGCGGCAATGGTGCCGACACCGGCCTCGCTGACCAGCTTCACGTTGATGTTGGCGTGGCGGTTGGCGTTCTTCAGGTCATAGATCAGCTCAGCCAGATCCTCGATGGAGTAGATGTCGTGGTGGGGCGGGGGAGAGATCAGGCCCACGCCGGTGGTGCTGTGGCGGGTCTTGGCGATCCAGGGGTAGACCTTGGCACCGGGCAGGTTGCCGCCCTCGCCGGGCTTTGCGCCCTGTGCCAGCTTGATCTGGATCTCTTCGGCGGAGACCAGATACTTGCTGGTCACGCCGAAGCGGGCCGAGGCTACCTGCTTGATCTTGGAGTTGCTCTCGCTCTGGTAGCGCTCCTCGGGCTCGCCGCCCTCACCGGTGTTGCTCCGGCCGCCCAGACGGTTCAGGGCGATGGCGATGGTCTCGTGGGCCTCACTGCTCAGGGCACCGTAGCTCATGGCAGCGGCCTTGAACCGCTTGACGATGGAGCTGACGGGCTCCACCTCCTCAAGGGGGATGCCGCCGTTGGGATCATAGCTGAAGTCCAGCAGGCTGCGCAGGTGCATGCCCTCGGCACCCATGTTGTCCACGGTGCGGGTGAAGTCCTTGAAGGCCTTGTAGTCACCCGTGAAGCAGGCTTTCTGGAACAGATGGATGGTCTGCGGGGTGAAGAGATGCTCTTCCTTGCCGCTGCGGAACTTGTGAGCGCCGCCGTCGGCCAGCTCCATGTTGATGTCCAGACCCAGCGGGTCAAAGGCGGCGTTGTGGGCAGCTTCCACATCGGCCTGAATGTCCTCCAGACCGATGCCGCCCACACGGCTGACCGTGCCGGTGAAGTACTTGTCGATGACATCCTTGGAGATGCCGACTGCCTCAAAGATCTGGCTGCTCTGGTAGCTCTGGATGGTGGAGATGCCCATTTTGGAGGCGATCTTCACGATGCCGTTCAGCACAGCCTTGTTGTAGTCGTCCACGGCGGCGTAGTAATCCTTGTCCAGCAGACCCTCGTCGATGAGCTGGGCAATGGTGTCGTGGGCCAGATAGGGGTTGACGGCACAGGCACCGTAGCCCAGCAGGGTGGCAAAATGATGTACCTCGTGGGGCTCGGCGCTCTCAAGGATGAGGGCCATGGCCGTGCTCTTCTTGGTGCGGATGAGGTACTGGGACACGGCAGAAACCGCCAGCAGGCTGGGGATGGAGACGTGGTACTCGTCGATGTCGCGGTCAGAGAGGATGATGATGTTGGCACCATCCTTGTAGGCGCGGTCCACCTCCAGGAATACGCGGTCGATGGCCTTTTCCAGGCTGGTGTTCTTATAGTAATTGATGGACACCGTGGCGGTCTTGAAACCGGGCACGTTCATGTGCTTGATCTTGAGCAGATCGGTGCTGGTCAGGATGGGGTTCTGCACCTTGAGCACCTTGCAGTTCTCGGGCTTGTCCTCCAGCAGGTTGCCGTGGGCACCCACATAGACGCTGGTGGAGGTGACCACCTTCTCCCGGATGGCATCGATGGGCGGGTTGGTGACCTGTGCGAACCGCTGCTTGAAGTAGTTGAACAGCGGGGGGTGCTGGTCACTCAGGACAGCCAGCGGGGTGTCGGTGCCCATGGCTCCGGAAGGCTCGGTACCGGCCCGGGCCATGGGCAGGATCAGCTCCTTGATCTCCTCGTATTTGTAGCCAAAGACCTTCTGCAGGCGGGTCAGCTCCTCGCCGGTGTAGCTGGGAACTTTGATGTTGGGGATCTTCAGGTCCTTCAGCCGGACCAGATTCCGGTCGATCCACTCGCCGTAGGGCTCGCGGCTGGCGTAGTATTCCTTCAGCTTCTCGTCATCCACGACCTCGCCCTTGACGGTATCCACCAGCAGCATCTTGCCGGGGCGCAGGCGGTCTTTCATCAGGATATTGTCGGGGGCGCAGGGCAGCACGCCCACCTCAGAGGACAGGATCATCCGGCCGTCCTTGGTGATATAGTAGCGGCTGGGGCGCAGACCGTTGCGGTCCAGCACCGCGCCCACCACGTCGCCGTCGGAGAAGAGGATGGCGGCGGGGCCGTCCCAGGGCTCCAGCATGGTGGCGTAATACTGGTAGAAATCGCGCTTTTTCTGGCTGATGTTCTTGTTGTTCTCCCAGGGCTCGGGGATGGTGATCATCACAGCCAGAGGCAGGTCCATGCCGTTCATCACCATGAATTCCAGCGCGTTGTCCAGCATGGCGGAGTCCGAGCCGGAGGTGTTGATGATGGGCAGGATCTTGTTCATGTCGTCCTGCAGGATGGGGCTCTCGATGCTCTCCTCACGGGCCAGCATGGCATCGGTGTTGCCCTTGATGGTGTTGATCTCGCCGTTGTGCAGGATGAACCGGTTGGGGTGGGCACGCATCCAGCTGGGGTTGGTGTTGGTAGAAAAGCGGCTGTGCACCATGCCGATGGCGGATTCGTAATCCTCGTCCTGCAGGTCAAGGTAGAACAGGCGCAGATCGTGCACCAGGAACATGCCCTTGTAGACGATGGTGCGGCTGGACAGGCTGGGCACATAGGTGCCGTTGCTGGCCTGCTCGAACACCCGGCGGATGATGTAGAGCCTGCGGTCAAAATCAATGCCCCTGCTCACACGGGCAGGCTTTTTAATGAAGCACTGCCAGATGGAGGGCATACAGTCCCGGGCCTTCTGGCCCACGGCATCGGGGTCTACCGGCACCCTGCGCCATGCCAGAAACTCAAGCCCCTCCTTGCGGGTGACCAGCTCAAACAGCTTCATGGCCTGTGCCCGCAGGTGCTCGTTCTGGGGGAAGAAGAACATGCCGACACCGTATTCCCGCTCGTTGCCCAGGCTGATGTTCAGCTCATCGGCCACCTTGGAAAAGAACTTGTGGCTGATCTGCAGCATGATGCCCACGCCGTCGCCGGTCTTGCCCTCGGCATCCTTACCGGCGCGGTGCTCCAGCCGTTCCACGATGCTCAGGGCATCGCTGACCGTCTGATGGCTCTTGCGGCCCTTGATGTCCACCACAGCGCCGATGCCGCAGGCATCGTGCTCGAACTGAGGGTCATACAGGCCAAGAGGCGTGGCGTTTTCCGTAAATTGATCCATTGCCTTTCCCATCCTTATCTCTCAAAATATCCTCCGGGCCGCGGCACATTCCGCAGCCGATCTTGCACAGAAAACAAAAAAGCGCCCCAGAAGGGTATAGAATACCCCTCTGGAACGCCTTTGTTCCGATGATTCTATTATAGCGGATGGTGAGAGATGTTCAAGTGACAGCTGCGCCAAACTTGATGCCCTGAAGTCCGGTCATCTTGTGCGGTTTGATGGAATGATGAACGCATTTCATCAAAACCTTGAAAAAAACCGCCGCATCCGGCTGCCGGTCTGGGGCAGGGGATGCGGCGGTTTGCGTATGATTGCGGGGCGTTTCTGTCCTTAGTGCTTTGCGGCGCGCTGTTTGCGGTCGAAGAACCACCCGCATACCAACAGACCGATGCCAAAGATCAGAAGCACGGCAGCCAGCCAATCGGTGGTACCGGTCTGGATCAGGGTCACGGTCGTGGTGTTCTGCGTGGGCGTTTCCTCCGGCTGGGCCAACGACGCGGACGTGTCAGTCTGAGCCGGTTCCTCCGCAGGCAGCTCGCCGGGGGCCTCGGTTTCCTCGGTTTCCTCGGTTTCCTCGGTTTCCTCGGTTTCCTCGGTTTCCTCGGTTTCCTCGGTTTCCTCGGTTTCCTCGGTTTCCTCGGTTTCCTCGGGGATCTCGGGTTCCTCAGGCTCCTCGGGGGGTCTCCGGCCCCTCAGGCTCCTCGGGGATCTCGGGGGTCTCCGGGTCTACGGGAACGACCGGAACATAAGGGGGTGTCCGGGCTGTTCTTCAGGTTGGTAAAGACGACCTTGGCGGTGTCGTTCTGGGGCACAACGCCGGTCTCTGCAGGGTTGAGATTCAGCAGGGTCCAGCCGTCCTGAGCGGTTTCGGTGATGGTATAGCCGATGCCTGCGGGCAGGTTCGAGAGCGTGATGCTCTCGCCGCTTTTCAGGGTGAAGGATGCCTTGCCGTTTTTGAACGGGACACCGCACCATTTGTCGTCGATCGTGGTGATGGTATCATCGTCCAGCGTGAGCTCAAAGGTGAACGCGGTGTCATAGTCGCTCGGCAGCAGTTCCCCGAGCGTCTCTTTGCAGACGGTCAGGCTGCCGATGCTGCCGTGTGCGGCCTTGAGGGACAGGGGGCCGGTGTAAGAATTGACGGGTGCGACGAGAACCATGTGCAGATCCGCTTCGTCCCCGTGGGCGTTCCAGCGGGTGGTTTCATAGTCGTCGTACCAGCCGGTAATGAAATCATAGCAGTCCGGGTCGCCATCCAGCTCCCAGCCGCGGCCGGTGGGGCCAAAGGTAATGGTGGCACCATCTGCGTTGTAGATGTCGTCACCAGAAAGCCTTGCGTGATTGTTGTACAGCTCTACATCGTCTGAAAGAATCGCAGTGCCAGAGTTCACAAGTCCGCCGCCTACAGAACCGGCATGGTTATAGCGTACACTGCCGGCCAGCAGGTTCAGCGTCGCATGCTCATCGTTTTGGATACCGCAGTTGCTGTTGTATTCCACCTGCAGATTGGCACCCTTTTCCACGGTGAAGAGATTGCAGTTGACGATACCGGACACCGTATTGTAGTTGGCAGTGACATTTGCACCGCTTTCTATCAGAAAAGCACCCTGCTTCAGATCACCCATCACTTGATTGTAGATGCCATGGGCACCGTTGTGGTTGGCGGTGACATTTGCACCGGACTCAATCGTCAGATAGGAATCGTAACTGTTGTAGATACCGAGCTTAGCATTGTTGTCCACTGAAACATTGGCACCATTCTGGATGTGCAGCTTACAGCTGTTCACGATGGCAGCCAGGCCCTTGTTCTGACATACGGAGACGTTTGCACCACTTTCAATGGTCAGGTCGGCGCCTGCATACACATACAAACCGCCAGAGCCGTAGCCCGGGTCATTTGTGCCGTTGCCGTCGCAGATGACCTGCGAACCGCCTTGGATCACGCCAATGCCGCCGACACCAAGGCCGGAACCGCCATTGTCGCGGATATCAAGGGTAGAACCGGAATCCACGTCAAGGCCATCAACGAAAACAGCGTAGCCATACCATGCGCCGGTGTTTCCGGTGGCGGTCAGGGTCGAGGATTCCATGGTCAGCTTACCGCCATAGCAGCCAATGCCGAAGCCGTAGCCATCGGGATCGGATTTGCCGTTGTCCATCACCACGACATTTGAACTGGACAGTGTGATGTCGATCGGATCGATCGTCATGGCCGCATGGGCACAGCCTGTGATCTCAAGATAAGAGTTGTTGATCTTGATCTCACGGTTCGGTTGTCCTTTAAATTCCGAGTCATCGGCGTAGATACCACTTGCACGATAATTAGAGACACCACGGATCACGGCGTATGATCCATCCAGATACAGGTTGCTCTTCTGATACAGATAGATGCCGCTGCCGCAGCTTCCATCCGGGATCAACGTAAAGTTGACGTTGTTCAGTCTCAGATTCGAGTTGCTGATCAGGTTGGCCGTTCCTCCTGCGCCACCTTCATGGGTATGAGTATGCGCATAGATATTCAGCGTAAGATCTTTAAACGTGATATCACTGTGCGATGCATACATACCGTTCTGGTTCAGCGTCAGCGTGTGGGTACCGCCGCCGGAAATGGTCAGGGTCTTCCCAGTGAACGTAAGACCTGTATCCAGCTCAATGTCCGTCAGCAGGTCAATCTGTTCGCCAGGCATCGCCGCGCTGATCGCCTCGTCCAGTGTAGAGTAGTAGGAACTATCGCCGATCTTGCACTCAGCCTGGGTTGTGGTGCTGCCGGTGTCGTCCGCAGGGGCATCGCCCTCCAGTTCCTCGTCAAGAGGCTGGGGGGGGGGGGGATGGGATTCCCTACGGGCAGGTCATCCGTTGCTTCATCGCGGTCCGCGTCCGCAAGGTCATCGTCACCCGGTCCCTTGTCAAGAGTTTTGGGGTGGGATTCACTGTGGGCCGGTCATCCGCTGCTTCTTCATCGTTGTCCGCATCCGCAAGGTCATCGTCACCCGATCCCTTGTCAAGAGTTTTGGGGGTGGGATTCCCTGCGGGCAGGTCATCCGTTGCTTCATCGCGGTCCGCATCCGCAAGGCTTTTCTCCGAGCCCGTCTCCGAAAGGTCGGGAACAGGAGGTTCCTGTTCCTGCAAATCATCAAGGGAGTAGGGGACGGTGGAAAGGTCACTCCAGTCCAGAATGGTGCCGTCCGAATCCGTGATGGTGGGGTCGGGGCTCAGTGCAAGTACACTCAGCGGCAGAACACGAAGCAGCAATCCGATGGTAAGTATCACTACGAACCATCTCTTTTTCATGCTTTTTTCTCCTCCTCTTTCTAAAATATAGTACATTTTGTGTACTGCTAATATAGTAGCATCGGATGTTCGGAAATACAAGAGGTTCAAACGAATTTGAAACCGAAAGATCCAAATTTTTGAAACGGTGGGGAACCGCGCCGGAGTTTCTCCGGAAAATGATTCCTGCACAGGAGTGAAAGCTTGTCCCTACGCCGGAAATTCCCAGAAATTATGAAAAAGTTTCGACACAAGAAAAACTCCCGGGAAATCCCGGGAGCATAGCAGAAACGAAGCAAGAAATTCCCTGCGGCGGCAGTCAGCGTCCCAGAATGGCCCGCAGGTCCTCTTCCGGGGTCGTAATGGCTTTCAGGTCATAGCGGCGCTGCAATTCCTGCACGACCCCCGGAGAGAGAAAGGCCGGGAGGGTGGGCCGAGGCGGATGTTCCGGATGCCCAAAGCCAGCAGGGCGATCAGGATGCAGACTGCCTTCTGCTCGAACCAGCACAGCACCAGCGAGAGCGGCAGGTCGTTGACGGTGCAGCCGAAGGCATCGGCCAGAGCCAGTGCGATCCGGATGGCGCTGTATGCATCGTTGCACTGGCCCACATCCAGAAGGCGGGGCAGGCCAGTGCCGGGCACTGTGCCCAGAGGCAGATCGTTCAGACGGAATTTTCCGCAGGCAAGGGTCAGAATGACCGTATCCGGCGGTGTCAGCCGGGCAAATTCAGTGTAATAACGGCGGGTGGGCCGGGTACCGTCGCAGCCGCCGACCAGAAAGAAGTGACGGATGGCACCGGAGCGGACGGCTTCCACGATCTCTTCGGCGTGTTCCAGAACGGCGTGACGGGCAAAGCCGGTGGTGACCGTTTTGCCGCCGTTCATGCCCGGGATGATGGTATCCTCCGGGTAGCCGCCCAGTTCCAGCGCTTTCCGGATGACGGGGGTGAAGTCCCGGTCCTCCCCGATGTGCGGCACCCCGGGATAGGAGACCACCGAGGTGGTAAAGACCCGGTCGGCGTAGCTGGGGCGCAGCGGCATGATACAGTTTGTGGTGAAGAGGATGGGGGCGGGGATGTCCTCAAACTCCGACTGCTGGTTCTGCCAGGCGGTGCCGAAATTTCCCTTGAGGTGCGAATAGCGCTTTTTGCAGCTCCGGATAACCGGTGGGCGGGCAGGAGTTCCGAGTGGGTATAAACGTTGTGCCCTTGCCCTCGGTCTGGGCCAAAAG
>ENA-OPYX01000932-OPYX01000932.1-human-gut-metagenome-genome-assembly--contig:-NODE-932-length-16491-cov-2.863970_pt1 | contig 16491 bp, 25 predicted proteins | sample MGYA00242639_ERZ504486 | MGnify/ENA primary metagenome ERZ504486 (study PRJEB26092, sample SAMD00036296) | human gut metagenome | host: Homo sapiens | study: EMG produced TPA metagenomics assembly of... | reverse complement strand
ATTTCAATAATAAAAAAGAACTATCTTTTAGATAGTTCGATAACAGGAATATTTTGAAATTCTTTTTTGATCATTTGATGATCTATTAAAGATAATAATTTTGATGATTTAATTTCTAAATCTAAAGCAGGATGTTTATAAGATGAAAGATTTGTAATTATATGATAAGAACATGTTTTTTTGATTGTTTTTAAATACTTTTGTCCTTTTTGATTCATTTTTAAAACATGAATATAATCAATAGGAAAACAGTTTTTGATTTCATCCTTTGTATTATTCATTAAAATGTGTAATAACATTCTTTGGATTCTAGTTTTTGTATAACGTTTACTTGTAAGCGAATTTACAAGTTCTTCATAACTATTAGTATCAAAGATAACTTTCTTTAATAAGTTCTCTATGCCTTCATCAACAAGATGGATCTTTTTTAATTGTGTAGGGCTTTGAATGATAATTTGATATTTCAAATAATCAAAGAAATCATTTTGATGATAAAGCGAATCATAATAAGACATATCTAACAGATAATCATGAACATCTTGTTTTTCTTTTTAAAGCTTTACGTAAAGCTGTAGCAGAAGCAATTTTTGTAAGTGTAGTATCATGATAATCATTGGATCTTTTAATACAATGTAAAGTAATAGGATAATCATTTTCAATGACTTCTTTTACATAGCCTAAACCTAATAAATCATTAGGGGTTTGAATACTTTTATTTAGTAATAAACTTAAAGCTTGATTACAAGCATCAGGATAACGTAAGCCTTGTTTCATTGCATTTTTGACATATTGATCATATTCATTAGGATGATTTTTAATAGCATAGGCAATTTCTTTAAAAGTATTGATGTCACCACATTCACTACCAAAAACAAGATCAGTAATTCCTATATGATAAAGTAAATCAATCGCTCCTTTACAAAAATAATCGGCACTTTGACAAACATATGCAAAAGGGAGTTCGATAACTAAATCAACACCGTATTTAATAGCAAGTTCACTTCTTTTAAATTTATCAATAATTGCGACTTCTCCTCGTTGAACATAATTACCAGACATAATAGCAATTGTTAAATCGGGCTTTACCATTTCTTTTGCTTTTTGTAAGTGATAAAGATGTCCGGTATGAAAAGGTTATATTCAACAATGATTCCTAATATTTTCATAAATGATAGTCCTTTTGTTAGTGGTTTTAATAACTTAAAGAAAGTTGAAAACAATTAAAATAGCAGTAGCAAGGGCTAAAGCATGTTCCAACTGTTTGAAAAAGTGAATCAAGAAATAAATTTTGATCATGGGAAATTAAATAAAGCATCGTTTGATAAATCCCTTTACCAGGGACAATAGGGAAACAACCAACAACAATAAAAATAGTTGCAGGAGCTTTACATATTCTTGCCATAATTTCACTAAATAAAGCTACCACGATCATCGCACATAAATTTGACATAATATTACTTAGATAGGGTATCACCAGTAAATAAACGATCCATCCTAGCATCCCACCAAGAGAAGCTAAAAGTGCATAAGGCAGATGACGATGTACTCTAAAAACAAAAGCAAATCCTAAACACCCTAAGAAAGCACTTAAACATTGAATTACTTGTTCCATTAAATCAATCCTTTCAATAAAATACGTATCAATCCAACTCCTAAAGCAATTGCTGTTGCAATAAAAAAAGCTTCAACAAGACGTGCTTGCCCGGAAACATAGTTTCCATCGATAATATCTCTTAAACTATTGGTAATTGCAATTCCAGGAGTTAAAATCATTAGACAACCAATAATTGTCGCATCTAGATTATAAATCAAATGAAAATGATAAAACAAAATCGCTAAGATAGTTAAAAACATACTTGTTAGTGTTGTACGCATTAATGAATTAATTCCTAAAATCTCATTGATCCATATAAAAAAATACATTAAAAAACCTATGATTCCAGCAATAATTCCTTCATGAAGTCCACCTCCAAAAAAAATAGCATAACCTCCAGCCCCTAAACCATACCCTAAAAGAACAAGTGGCATGATAGGGTGTAAGGAATTGATAGCCTGTATTTGTTGTTCAATAAAATCATTAGTAGGTGTTTCATTACAGATTTTTCTAACAAGATCATTTAAAGCACAAACAGCATCAAGGTTTGTACGATTTTGTAAAGTTCTTTTAGTAAGAGAAGTACTTGTTCCATCTTGAAAAGTAACACTCATTGTAAAATAAGTAGGAAGAGCAAAAACACCTATATCTTGAAAGCCATAGCTTTGACACATACGTTCTAGACTTTCTTCTACACGGTAAATTTCAGCACCATTTTTAAGTAATAATTTACCGATTTCAGCAATATTTTTTATTAATAATTGTTCGTTCATTTTTTTATTTCACCAAAAGTTAGTATAACAATTATTAAGTATTTAGGAAAGAAAAAAGTGTGTTTAAAAGGTATTTTTCAAAAAAATAAAAACAGATTGCAAAGATATAAAAATTAGGTATAATAACTTTTGACAAAGTAGGTGAAATAAATGGAAAGATTACAAAAATATATTGCTTCAAGTGGTTATACATCAAGAAGAAAAGCAGAAGATTTAATTAGAGAAGGTAGAGTTTCTGTTAATGGTCAAGTTGTAACTGAACTTGGAACTAAAGTTAAATCTGGAGATGTTGTTTTAATTGATGGAGAAGCTATTTGTTGGTGAAAATAAAAGTTTATTATCTTTTTTACAAACCACAAGGATGTGTTTGTACATTAGATGATGAGTTCGATAGACCAAAAGTAATTGATTACTTTGAAGAAGTTGAAGAAAGAATTTATCCTGTTGGACGTTTAGATTTCGATACAACAGGTGCTTTAATTATGTCTAATGATGGTGATTTTGCAAATATGATCATGCATCCAAGAAGCCACTTAGAAAAAATCTATGAAGTAACAATTAAAGGTCTTATTAAAGGTGAAGATTTACATCATTTAGAAAAAGGTGTTTATTTAGAAGGTAAAAAAACGATGCCTTGTAAAATCAAAGTCACTTATAAAGATATGGAACATAAAACAACTGTTTTAAAAATTAAACTTTATGAAGGAAAAAACAGACAAGTTAAAAAAATGTTTGAAAGTGTGGGACATCCAGTAAAAAGATTACATCGTATTTCTGTTGGTTGTGTCAATTTAAAAGGATTACGTCCTGGAGAATATCGTCGTTTAAAACGACAAGAAGTAAAAGATTTAAAAAAATTAGTTGGAAAATAAAATTCGACATCATTTTTATGCATGAGTGCTTATACTAATTGTTGGTGATGGAAATGAGAGTACAAATTATTGATGATAAACAATTAAAAAACTGTAGTATTTGCAAAGCAACGGATGAATGGGTAGAAAATATATGTGTTAATGGGATTGAAGGATTATATTGTGTTAAATGTGATACGCTCACATTGTATGAACCCCTTCCTTCAAAACTTGATTTATTTAGCTTTTAAGAAAAAAATGTATGCAAATAAAAGAAATGAAAACCAATAATCAGTTGACAATGTAAAATATTGTATTAGAATAAAACGTAAATAAAAAAGCATGATTTAGGATATGTTTATAAATGATTTGATTTAGAGAAAAGGTGGTTGGTGAAAACCTTGAGAATGTTTATAAGATACTCCCTAATAGCTACACTTGAAAAAGATTGTCGTTAACTGCGTTAAAGTTTTGAGGCTGAAAAGCAAATTAAGGTGGTACCACGAAACTCTCGTCCTTTGGATGAGAGTTTTTTATGTAAAGGAGAAGGAAAATGGTAGATTTTAAAGAAAATGAACAATTAAATACATTAAATCACTCTTGTGCCCATGTGATGGCACAAGCAATCAAACATCTTTATCCTCAAGCTAAATTTTGGGTAGGTCCTGTTGTAGCTGAAGGATTCTATTATGATGTCGATTTAGGTGATGAAGTTGTTAGTGATGAAGCAATTGCTAAAATTGAAAAAGAAATGAAAAAAATCTGTAAAGATGGTAAAAGAATTGTTCGTCGTGAAATTTCTAAAGAAGAAGCTTTAGAAATGTTTAAAGATGATGAATATAAATTAGATTTAATTTCTAATTTAAAAGATGGAACAATTACTTGTTATAGTCAAGGAGATTTTACTGATTTATGTAGAGGTCCTCATGTTGAAACAGTTAAAATGTGTAAAAACTTTAAATTAATCAAACATTCTGGTGCTTATTGGAAAGGTGATAAAAACAATAAAGTTTTACAACGTATTTATGGTGTTTGTTTCCCAACTGCTGAAGAATTAGAAGAACACTTAAATTTATTAGAAGAAGCTAAAGAAAGAGATCATCGTAAAATTGGTAAAGAAATGGAAATCTTCATGGTTGATGATTTAATTGGTAGAGGTCTTCCAATGTATTTACCAAAAGGATATGCTATCTGGCAAAAACTTGAAAGATACATCAAACAAAAAGAAAAGAAATTAGGTTACTTACATGTATTAACTCCTGCTGTAGGAACAGTAAACTTATATAAAACATCAGGGCACTGGGATCATTATAAAGAAAATATGTTCCCACAAATGGAAATGGATGGAGAATCATTTGTTTTACGTCCAATGAACTGTCCTCATCATATGATGATTTATGCAAATAAATTACATTCTTATAAAAACTTACCAATTCGTATTGGTGAAATTGCTCATGACTTTAGATATGAAGCATCAGGAGCTGTTAAAGGTATTGAAAGAGGAAGACATTTCTGTCTAAAACGATGCTCATTTATTTGTAACACCAGAACAAATTAAATCAGAATTTAAAGGTGTTATTGATTTAATCTTAGATGTTTATAAAGATTTCAATATTACAGATTATCGTTGTGTTTTATCTCTTAGAGATCCAGAAGATAAAGAAAAATATCATGATGATGATGAAATGTGGAATAAAGCAGAAAATGAATTACGTGAAGTAATGAATGAACTTGGTATTGAATATACTGAAGAAATTGGGGAAGCTGCTTTCTATGGTCCTAAATTAGACGTTAATGTTAAACCAGCTATTGGTAATGAAATCACTTTATCAACTTGTCAATTAGACTTCTGTTTACCAGCTAAGTTTAACTTAACTTATGTTGCGGAAGATGGAACTAAGAAAACTCCTGTTGTTTTACATAGAGCTATTTTAGGTTCATTAGATCGTTTCATGGCTTATATCTTAGAAGAAACAAAAGGAAACTTACCATTATGGTTAGCCCCTACACAAGTCAAAGTATTACCTGTTAAAAATGAATATCATTTAGATTACGCTAATGAAATTTATCAATTATTATTAGATGAAGGTTTTGAAGTAGAACTTGATTCAAGAGATGAAAAATTAGGATATCGTATTCGTGAAGCACAAATGCAAAAAGCAAACTATATCCTTGTTTTAGGTAATAATGAACGTGATGAAAGAACTGTAACTTATCGTAAACATGGTGAACAAAAAGCAACAACTGTTACTATTGATGAGTTTGTTTCAATGTTAAAACAACAAATTAAAGATAAAAAATAGTTTATATTTTTAAGATATGGTATACGTAGAAGCTCAATTTTTAAATAAAGAATTGAGCTTTTTACATAAAATTGACAAAAGAAAATACTATTTATATAATACTAATGAGATAGAGTATCTCTATAAAGTGAGGAAATTATGATAATAAAAAAGTCAGAAAAAGATGAACGCAGAGAGAAAATTATAGATGTTGCTTTTCGTCTTTTTGTAGATAAAAAAATCGAATCTGTAACAATGGGAGAAATAGCAAAAGAAGCAGGAATTGGAAGAGCAACATTGTTTCGTTATTTCCCAGGAAAATTAGAACTTGTTATTGCGGTAAATACAAAAGAATGGAAAGAATATTTTGATGAATTAGATCAAAAAAGACCAATGAGTTCAGTAGGAGATATACCAGCTATTGGTCGTTTGATTTTTACATTAGATAGTTTTATTGAAATGTATCAAACGCATAAAGCTCTTCTTCGGTATAATGATAATTTCAATCATTATGTATCTCATTCAGGAAGAAAAGATTTACAAATGGATGAATTTAATCAAGCACTTTTTTCAGCAAATACACGTTTTCATATGATGTATGAAAAAGCCAAAGAAGATAAAACGTTTAAAACAGATATGGCAGAAGAAGAGTTTATGAGAGTAACAGTTCATACAATGATGACAGCTTGTGCATATTATGCAGGAGGTTTTATTTGGGGTTCTAAAGAAAATGAAGACTACACACCAGAGTTGATCAAATTAAAAGAAATGATTCTTGCATATGTCAAAGTATAAATAGATAATAAAATTTATATATTTGATAAGTGTTTATATTTTTAAGAAAATATTTATAAAAACAGGTAATGACCAAATAGCAACACTCACTTCTTTAGAAAATGTATCATCAATTGAAAAGAAAGACCAATGGATTGAAGTCTTTCTACGTCATGAAATAGATAATCAAAGCTTATTGACTTATTGTCGATACCATGGAATCCATGTATTAAAAATAGATGAATAATCTTAATAAATCAATTGTATTTTGAGATAAAAATTGCTATTATAACAGTGGAGAAATTGTCTTCAAAAATCAGGAGATTCCCTGCCAAATAGTGGGAGCTAAAAAATCAGGAGATTCCCTGCCAAATAGTGGGAGCTAAAAAATCAGGAGATTCCCTGCCAAATAGTGGGAGCTAAAAAATCATAGATTTCTTATAAGAAATCAAATACTTATACGAAGAGAGAACCTCTTCGTTTTTTTATTATCTAAAAGGAGCTATATTTATGAAATTATATGAAATTGATAGTCAATATATGGAATATTTATACAAAGCAGATTCAAAAGTTTTAATACATAATAGTGGAAATCATCAAAGAAAATTTATTGCTATAAAAGTATTAATAAATGGTTATAAGTATTTTGTTCCCTTATCTTCACCTGATAAAAGAGATTATTATAATGATCAAGATGGTCAAAAAAAAGTTCAATTTACACGAGTTCCAACTATTAAAAGAATATTTAATGGAAATCCAACGGTTGAATCATATCTAGGAAAGTTATTATTTAATAATATGATTCCTGTTCCTGAAGGATGTTATCATGAGTTTAATATTTTTTAGAAAAAGATTTAAAGTATAAGGGATTATTAATAGATCAAGTTCAGGTTTTAAGAAGTTTTAAAAATCAAGAGGATATATTGAGACGAGCACAAATTGTTTATAAACTGAAAAAAAGAAAATCTTCTTATAATTATATAAAATTAGCAACGGTTGATTTTGAATTATTGGAAAGAAATTGTGATGAATGGAATAAGGTGTTTATAAAATAAGGATGTTAATGATTTGTTCAAAAAAATATACTATAATAATGTAAGAAATGAAAGGAGAGACTTATGAAAAAATATTTAGCGTTTGATGTTGGGGGAACATCTGTCAAATATGCTGTTGTAAATGAAGAAGGAGAAGTGTCTTCATCAAATAAATTTAAAACACCAGATACATTAGAAAAAATGTATCAAGAAATAGAAAATGTAGCTCATGAATATCAAGATATAGAAGGAATTGCTTTATCAATGCCAGGAGCTGTTGATAGTGATGATGGTATTATTTATGGTTCAAGTGCTATCGATTATATTCATGGTCCAAATATTAAAGAAGATTTAAAACAACGTTTAAATAAAGATGTTGAATTTGAAAATGATGCTAACTGTGCAGCCCTTGCAGAAGTATGGAAAGGTGTTGCATGTCATGAAAATGATTGCTGTTTTATTGTTAGTGGAACAGGAATTGGTGGAGCAGTTATTAAAGATCGTCATGTTCATCATGGAAATGCATTACATGGTGGAGAATTTGGTTATATGATTATGAGATATGATCAAGATGAAAAGAAATATTATACATGGTCAGATGATGGATCAACAGTTGCGGTAACTAAAAGAGTGGCTAAGGAACTAGACGTTGATTATCATACTTTAGATGGTAAAGAAGTTTTTGATCAAGCGGATAATAATGAAGTTTATAAAAAATATGTTGATGAATATTATCGTACTCTTGCAATGGGTATTTATAATTTACAATATGCTTATGATCCAAGCATGATTATTATTGGTGGAGCTATTTCATCAAGAAGTGATTTATTAGATAAAGTCAATGAACAATTAGATATTATTTTTTCTCAATTAACGCATGCACATGTACGACCAAATATTAAAGTATGTCAATTTGGAAATGATGCGAATTTAATTGGAGCAACATATCATTATATTCAAAGACATTAAGGAGGATTTTATGAATAAAGCAATACCTAAAATTAATACACAACTTAGAAGTCATACAATTCTTGTACCTGAAGTTTATCGTGAAGCTACAGGAGTTTTAATTAATGGAAAAAGAATTAAATCATTGGTTTTTTCAACAGATGTAGCGGTGATTGCTAATTGTAATGCGGATGCTGTTATTGCGGTTTATCCTTTTACACCAACAATTCAAATTACAGAAGCAATTATTTCAGTTGCTCAAAGACCTGTTTTTGTTGGTAGTTGGTGGTGGAACAACTGCCGGTAAACGTGTTGAATCGATTGCTTTAGATGCAGAGTTACATGGAGCAACAGCTGTTGTTTTAAATGCACCAACAGCAACTGAATTTGTTCAAAATCTAGCAGATGATATTGATATTCCTGTTGTTTTAACAATTGTTTCTTTAAATGAAGATTTAGAAAAAAGAATGTTACATACGAAAGCAAATATTATAAATGTATCTGGAGGAAAAGATACTGTTAAAATTGTTAAAAAATTAAGAGAAATTGATCCTAATTTCCCTATTATTGCTACTGGTGGACCAACAGAAGAAACAGTTAGAGAAGTTATTCAAGCAGGAGCAAATGCTGTAACCTTTACACCACCTACAAATGGTGAAATCTTTAAAGGAATGATGGAAGAATATCGACATAGATATGATTAAGAGGAGAAATCCTCTTTTTTTGTAGATGACAATTGAAATGATTTTCTATATAATTGACAAAGAGAGGTGAATGAAATGAAACAATATTTAGATATGTGTCAATATATATTAGAAAATGGTCAAGATAGAGATGATCGTACAGGAACAGGAACACGTAGTGTTTTTGGTTATCAAACACGTTATGATTTAACAGATGGTTTTCCTTTACTTACAACAAAGAAAATGTTTTTAAGACCTATTGCTGAAGAATTATTATGGTTTATTAAAGGAGATACTAATATAAAATATCTTGTTGATAGAAATGTGAAGATTTGGAATGAATGGCCTTATGAAGCTTTTAAGAAAAGTGAAGATTTTCATGGAGAAACTTTAGAAGAATTTGTTGCTAAAATCAAAGAATTACCAGCAGATGATCCATTTGTTGTTAAATATGGTGAATTAGGACCAGTTTATGGTAGACAATGGCGTAATTTTAATAATGAAGGTGTTGATCAAGTAGCAAAACTTGTTGATTCATTAAAAAATAATCCATTTTCAAGAAGACATATTATTTGTGCCTGGAATCCAGCAGAAGTTGATGAAATGGCACTTCCACCATGTCATGCTTTCTTACAATTTTATGTAAGCAATGATAAAAAATATTTAAGTTGTCAATTATATCAAAGAAGTGCAGATACATTTTTAGGAGTACCATTTAATATTGCATCTTACGCTTTATTTACAGCAATGCTTGCTCAAGTATGTGGGTACAAACCAAAAGAGTTTGTGCATACTATAGGAGATGCTCATATCTATAAAGATCATTTTGATGTTGTTAAGGAACAAATTTCTAGAACTCCTTATCCTAAATGTCAACTTGTTTTAAATCCAGAAGTTAAATCTATTTTTGATTTTACAATAGATGATATTAAAATTGAAAATTATCAATCTCATGGTAGACTTGTTGGAAAGGTGAGTGTCTAATGATTTCTATTATTGTAGCAACAGACGATGATTTATTAATTGGTAAAAAAGACTCTTCTAATGGAATGCCTTGGCATAATAAAGAAGATTTACAACATTTTAAAAAAACAACACTTCATCAAACAATTTTAATGGGAAAAACAACATACATGGCAATAGGAAGACCACTTCCTCATAGAAAAACAATTGTTGTAACCCGTGGTGAATTAGATGATGAACGTGTAGAAGTAAAACATGATTTAGTAGAAACGATTCAAGAATATAAAAATAAAAAGGAAGATTTATTTATTTGTGGAGGGGCTTCTATTTATAAGCAAGCACTTCCTTATGTAGATGAACTAATGATTTCTAGAATACCAGGAAAACATGAAGGTGAAACCTATTTTCCAAGTTTTGACGAATATAATTTTCAATTAGAAAAAGAAACACAAATGGAAACATTTGTCTTACAAATCTATAAAAAGGGATGATGATATGAAAAGAATAATTTTAGTTGTCTTAAGATGTATTTTTAAATTACCTTATTGGTGGTTTTATAAGTTAAAACAATATCAAAATAAAGAAAAATATCCAACAATTGATGAAGGATATCAATTTATACATAATGTTGCTGATGAAATTGTTAAAAAAGCAAGAGTAGATTTAGAATGTTATGGTTTAGAAAATCTTCCTCAAGAAAATGGATATCTCATTACTCCTAATCATCAAGGATTATTTGATATTGTGGCTGTTTTTAAAACACATGATAAAACAGCTAAATTTGTATTAAAAAAGAATTAGCATCTACAATTTTAATTAAAGATGTTGTTAAAACATTAGACTATTATGCTTTGGATCGTAGTAGTATTAGAGATGGTGCCAAAATGGTTAAAAACGTTTCTAAAGAAATAGAAGCTGGTATGAATTATGTTATTTATCCAGAAGGAACACGTTCTAAACAAGGTAATAAAATAGGTGAATTTAAAGGTGGAACCTTTAAAATTGCTTTAAAATCTCATTGTCCAATTGTTCCAGTAGCAATGATTGATTGTTATCAAGTATTTGATAACAATACAATTAAACCCGTAAAAGCACAAATTCATTATTTAAAACCAATTGAATATGATGAATATAAAGATTTAAAAACACCTGAAATTGCTGCTCTTGTTCAAAGTAGAATTCAAGCGTGTATGGATGAGTATTGTTAATGTTTATACATGTAAATGGTGTGCGCTTGTTTTATGAAAAACAAGGAACAGGGAAACCTTTAATTTTACTTCATGGAAATGAAGAAGATCATCGTATTTTTGATGAAGCTATAGAATTATTAAAAAAGCATTATACTGTTTATGCTGTTGATTCTAGAGGACATGGTCAAAGTGATAAAGTTCTAGAATATCATTATCTAGATATGGCAAAGGATATTCAAGAAATGATTGAACAACTTGAATTAAAAGATGTTTCTTTAATGGGAAGTAGTGATGGAGCAATTATTGGTTTATTAATAGGAAGTCTTTACCCAAAACTTGTAGATCATTTAATTCTTGCAGGAGTCAATGTTAAACCCAATGGTGTTATATTAGAAGTTTATCAAGAAATGAAGGAGCAATATCAAAAAACAAAAAATCCTTTAATTAGAATGATGTTAGAAGAACCCCATATTTCTAATCAACAACTTCATCAAATAGAAGCTAAAACATTACTGCTTGCAGGAAGTGATGATTTAATTAAATTAGATCATATTGAACGTATTTCACATCATATTAAAAACTGTGAGTTTAGAATTCTCGAAGGAGAAGATCATAGCAGTTATATTATTCATAACAAAAAGATTGCTAAAATTATATTAGAAGAATTAAAATAAAGGGGATGTTACGAAATAATTTAAATCGTAACATCCTTTTTTGTTATAAATTCTAACTAAAAAATAGAATATTGATTTCCTACTAATTAATTCCTCAAATGTTATAGTTGAGGAATTGTTGTAATCAGATACAATTGTTTCTTATAATAGAATAATTGTATTATAAAGATACTTAAAATTTCTATTTTTAATGTCTTTTTATTTTACAAAAGAAAAGACTGTTGTTTTTTTTATATGTCAACAGTCTGAAATAAAGAATCATTAAGTTTTTTATTTGTTAAGAAGTAATGATGCTTTTTCAATGTATTTTTGATGATATTCATTAAAAATACAATCAGGATCATGATAATAAGTTTCTAAAACATCACACATTTTAAGTAGTTCACTATATTGATCATGAACTTTATTTTTAGTTGAATGATTTTTAATAGCTTGAACGATAATATCTATTTCTTCATTTTCAAACAATAAACTTTCTTCTAACATCTTTCTAGCAAGTTCACTTGAAAGTTGAGCGTGATTAAATGAGGTATTGTTTTTATAAACGGAATAATCATGTAAAAGTCCCATAATAGCGCATAGTTCACAGTCTAATTGTACATACTGACTATAGGCAATACATAAGGTTGAAACGCCAAATAGATGACGATAGCCTTGTCTTTTTTTGTTTCCAAAACAGTTTTTTTCAAGTTCTTGATATACGATTTTTTCAATTTCTAAATATCTTTTCATCGTCTAAGTCCTTTAGGATATAAATTTTTAACTTGATTATTACTTTCTTTATAGAAAGAAAGTGGATAACCATCTACAAAAATAACACCATAGCCTTTTTGATTATTTCCTTTCAAGGTTAAACCAGAAAGATAATCTTTTACTTCTTGACTATCACATTTAAAATTATAAGATCTTTTAACATCATCTTTATTTAAAGTAAGAGCAAGTGAAAGACTTGGTTCAAATCTTCCTTTTTTACATTCTCCTAAATAAAGACCATTTCTTAAAACTTTGATTGGAAGTTCAGGAAAATGATTTAAAATAGCATAGACATGATTATTTGATTGATAAAGATAAGGTGGTACAGGAATATTTAAGTTTTCTTGATAAAACTTTTGAACAAGTTGTAGCTGTTCTTTCTTTAAATTTGGTTTTAAAATTTTTTCTTTTGAAATAGCTGTTTCTGTTGTTTTTTGTAACATGGCTATAAATTGTCCTTCACCACGATTAATGTGAGGATACATTCTAATGGTTCCTTCAATAAAACCATCAGACATTCCTTCTTTTTTATTAATTGGAAGTAATTTCATACCTAATTCATTGATCATATATTCAACTTGTTTTTCATTTTCATCTAAAGAATAAGTACATGTAGAATAAATTAAAATGCCATCTTTTTTAAGCATCTTATATGCTTGATCAATTAAGTTTCTTTGAATATAAGCACACTCATTTATCTTTTGCATTGACCAAGTATCAATTGCTTCTTTATCTTTTCTAAACATACCTTCTCCAGAACAAGGAGCATCTAAAATGATTTTATCAAAGAAACTTTTAAACTTCATTTTTAAAGGATCACAATTCGTCACAATTGTATTTTTTAAACCAAATCTTTCAATATTACTTGATAAAATAGAAGCACGTAATTTAGAAATATCATTAGCAATCATTAATCCTTCATTAGAAAGACGGCTGGCAACATAACACGTCTTACCTCCAGGAGCACCACACATATCTAAAACATAATCATTTTCTTTAATATCTAAACAAGCGGCTACGCTCATAGCACTTGGTTCTTGAATATAATAAAGTCCACACATAAAATAAGGACTTTTACCTAGTGGATAATGAAGATAATCAAAATAATAACCACCATCTACATAAGGATGTTTTTCTATATATTGATGATTTAAATGATTTAAAACATCCTTTTTTAAAGGATTTAAATAAAATCCTTTAACTTCATTTTCATTTAAAGAATTAATAAAAGCATCAAAATCATTTTTTAATAATTCTTTCATTCGTTTAATAAATAATTCATTCATTATTTTTTCCCCTCAATAAAATAAGTAGCTTCCATATCGGCAACACTTAATGCAAAAGCAATAGGAAACATTTCAAAAGCTTTTCCAACATTTCATAGCAATCTTCATTTCCAGAAAAGCCCATATTGATATCTAATCGCAAAAGCTTCTTCTCATTGTAAGAACTTGCATATAAACCACTAATCATATAAACACTTTTTCACCATGTACCATAAGGCAATTGATCATCATATTCATAGTTTGGTACTTGAATCCATTGACCATCTTTTTTAACATTACGTGTCCCTTTTTATAACAATAATTTTACATAAATCATGTAATAATGAAACAATCGCAATTGTTTCTTCACTATAATTCATTTGATATGTATCTTTCACTCTTTCTCTTTGAAGATAATCTTTCAAACAATCATAAACATTTAAACTATGTTCAAGTAATCCACCATCATAGCTTCCATGAAATCGTGCACTGGCAGGTGCTTCAAAGAAATCAGAATGTGGAGATAATAAATATTCAAGAAGTTTTTCGCTTCCAGGTCTTTTTATATTTGTTTTATATAATTCTATAAATCTTTCTTTATTTGTCATAAGCATTCCTCTTTTTTTATATTTTATCGAAAACATGCTTTTTCTTCAATAAAAGTATGAAATAAAATATCAAGGACATACTAGAAATGAAAGAAGGAATAAAATGAAAAGATATATTATAACTTTGATACTTTTAATAACTTGTACTTTTACTTTAACAGGCTGTAGAAATCAAACAACTGATAGTGGTTTTAAAGGAAACGTAGAAATTGCTTGGGATGATGTAAAGGATGATTTTGATCAAATAGATCAAGATGTTGAAAATGATACTTCTAAACAAGATGTTAAAGCCTTAACACAAACAATTTTAGATGGTTATGATAAAATCAAAGAAGGAATTACTCAAGATAATCAAGAAGAAGCTAAAAAAGTTTACGCAGCTGCGAGTCGATTAGAGTATATAGAAAAAAATACAGATCAAAAGTTATCAAGTGAAGAAAAAGAAATTTTAGAATTAGGAAAGAAAACGAAAACATTGATGATGCATTATTATGGAAATGGGGAAGGTATTTTTCAAGATGCTGTAGATGATGTAGAAAATGGGATTGATCGTGTAAAAAATTTCACAGAAGAAAAATGGAATGATTTTAAAGATAAATTAGAGTAGGGAATACTCTTTTTTTATTTTTTGCTTGTTTTATAATAAAGGTCTTGTTATAATGATAAGGCACACAAGCCCGAATGGCGAAATTGGTAGACGCAGCAGACTCAAAATCTGCCGGTGTAACAGCTGTACCGGTTCGAGTCCGGTTTCGGGCACCATACTTGCGGGTGTAGTTCAATGGTAGAACTTCAGCCTTCCAAGCTGACTACGTGGGTTCGATTCCCATCACCCGCTCCATGAAGGAGCTAACACACTTACTATGTAGGTGTGTTTTTTTTATTAAAATGATGAAGTATGATGCAACTTAGATGTAAGGTGGAAATTGAGGTGATTCCATGTATAAAATATTGATTGTTGAAGAGGGAAAACGATTAGAATCAATGTCAATGAAGTTATTGGAATTGATTGTTTTAAAAAAACAATATTTTAAGGTTTATAGGATTTCTGCAAAGTTTTTTTCCAAGGAATTGAGGATACAGTGGATTTATGATGAAAGAAAATCATATTCGATTTTCTACTATAATTGAACCTGGAGAGCTCTCTATTGAACCGGATTTGATAAAAACGGTGTGTTTAAATTTACTTGATAACGCCCGTAAAGCAGTAGGAGGAAATGCTAGAATATCTTTAAAAGGTCATCCAGTAGAAAGGAGGGTATCAGTTTATAATTGAAGATAATGGTTGTGGTATGGAAACAAATGAATTAAGTAAGATCAAAGAAGCATGAAGAAGTGTAAATACAGAATGAAGTTTCTGCTTGCTGTCACTTTATTGATCATTATCCCATTAGTTCCATTAACAGTTTCTAAAATACAAAATAATCAATTAATTGGACATCTTCAAGTTGAAAAAATAAAAAATGAGAGATTAGATGTTTAAACGAGTAAGCTTTCGGTTGTTAAAAAATCTAGGCATTTTGACAGAATTTGATTTTAATGAAAATTATGTATGTTACAACTATACAGTGAAACGATATAGTAATGTTTTAGATTCCTAAAAAAAATGGATGTGTTTATCAAGTGGGTTTTACAAATGAACAAGGATTTTTTAATGCTATAAATGATGCAGATACACATTTGATATATCAATATGATTATTACAATAAAAAACATGGCGATAAAGAAAATATAGAAATATATACTTTTGGAAGAAAACATTTAGGTTTAACTGAAAAAGAAATACATAAATATTTATTTAAAATGGGTGATAATCAAACATATATTACAGATAGTTCTAGTTATTGATACAACTTTGATACTTCTTTGGTGATGTTTCTACGCATTTTTTTTATACACTGAAAAGTGTAAAAAAGATGCGTTTTTTTATTGAAAGGAGCATCAAAACGAAAAAAATAAAAGTATTAGTTGTTGTGTGGGTAATTGGTGGATTGATTACAAGATTTATTTTTTTAATGAGTAACAACTTTCAGCAAAATAGTAATTCAATTGTTTAGCTGCTTAGTAAAATCAAAAACAAACAAGAAAATTCAGACAAT
>ENA-OPYX01000931-OPYX01000931.1-human-gut-metagenome-genome-assembly--contig:-NODE-931-length-16503-cov-3.083293_pt1 | contig 16503 bp, 17 predicted proteins | sample MGYA00242639_ERZ504486 | MGnify/ENA primary metagenome ERZ504486 (study PRJEB26092, sample SAMD00036296) | human gut metagenome | host: Homo sapiens | study: EMG produced TPA metagenomics assembly of... | reverse complement strand
GTTATGATCGCATCAAGCTTATGTAACTACACAATCCTAACAGCAGCTGCGAAGATGACATCTACAGTGTAATCATGATGAACATCGTAATTACAGCAATCGGAATCTTATTAGCACTTTTCGTAAACGTACGTTATGGTGTATTATTAAAGAATGCAGAAGAAGCATCTAAAAATTAATTAGTATTGGTAACAGGAACTCCCGAGGTTTATGCTTCGGGAGAATGTTCAGACAATAGGAGGAAATTGTCAATGAATACAGTAAAAGTAAGAAATATTGAAATCGGAAGCGGAGTTCCTAAAATCTGTGTACCTATTGTGGGTGTTACAAAAGATGAGATCATCGCAGAAGCGAAAACATTTGACAGCATTCCAGTAGACGTTGTTGAATGGCGTGTTGACTGGTTCGAAGGAGTTTTCGAATTCGATAAAGTAGAAGACGTATTAAAAGACTTAAGAGAAGCTTTAGGTGAAACACCAATTCTTTTCACATTCCGTACATCAAAAGAAGGTGGAGAAAAAGCAATCGAAGCAGAACCTTACAAAGAATTAAACATTGCTGCTGCAAAAACAGGATATGTTGATCTTGTAGATGTAGAAGCATTTACAGGTGATGAGATCGTAAAAGAGATCGTAGCAGCTGCTCATGAATGTGGAGTAAAAGTTGTTGCATCGAACCATGATTTTGACAAAACACCTGAAAAAGATGAAATCGTAAGAAGACTTTGCAAAATGCAGGAACTTGGTGCTGATATCCCTAAGATCGCAGTTATGCCAACTTGCAGACGTGACGTATTAACACTTCTTTGTGCAACAGAAGAAATGTATACAGAACATGCAGATCGTCCGATCATCACAATGTCTATGGCAGGAACAGGGCTGATCAGCCGTCTTTGCGGTGAAGTATTCGGATCTGCTCTTACATTTGGAGCAGCGAAAAAAGCATCTGCACCTGGACAGGCAGCAGTCAATGACTTAAATAATATGCTTCAGTTCCTTCATGAAAATCAGGGATTATAAGAACTGAATCTTTAAAAATTAAATGCAGAAGAGGAGAAGATTCGTAGTTATTCTTTTCCTCTTTTTTGAATACATAAAAAATATCTATTGATTTTCAAAAAAAGATTTATTTGTTTTATGTATAAATAATTGTTATAGTATTAACGAGATTGTTAAGGAATTAACCTTGGGTGAAATAGAAATATTGGTTTTTCAATGGGAAATATCTGATGTTAATAGATAAAATCTATGATATATATAGACAAAAAATATTTGCTGAAATCCTATTTTTTCGGTATAATTTAGTAGGGCAAATCGTTAAAGTTTTGCCATAGTTTGTGAAAATAAAGACTTTTGTTATAGAAAGTAGAAAGAGGTGAATCATGCTAAAATGGCTTGATGAGAATCTGGAAGAATTTTCTAATGGGTAGCATTATTGATCGCTATGACAGTGATCATGGGAATCCAGGTATTTGCAAGATATGCACTTGGAGCTTCCCTTTCATGGTCAGAGGAACTGACAAGATATTTGTTTATCTGGTCAGGATTTATCAGTGTTAGTTATTGTACTAAGAAATGTATTTCCATTAAAATTGAACAGTTTGTAGCAATGTTTCCAAGAAGAGGGAAAGCATTGTTCAAAGTGGTGAACCACACGATCGAACTTGCCTTGTTTTTATATCTGATTCCATATGCAGTTCTTTATCTAAAGAGTGCATTTGAAAGTGGACAGGTAAGTCCCGCATGTCAGATTCCAATGTATTATATTCAGGCAGCCCCGCTGTTTAGTTTTGTTTTAGTAGCATTTCGTATCATCCAGCGTTGGATCATCGAATTTAAGATCGTGATCCGCAAAGGTGAAGAAAAGGAGGAAAAATAAATGTCAGCAGCAGTCGTATTTTTACTCTTCTTTGTTTGTTTGATCATTGCAATTCCGATTTCAATCGCCCTTGGGATCGTATCTGTACTTCCAGGAGCATTTGATCCGTCATTTACAGCAAGTGGACAGTTTGTTATTCGTTCTATGCTTGGAGGAATCGACAGTTTCCCATTACTTGCAGTTCCAATGTTCGTATTATCTGGAATGATCATGGCAAAAGGTGGAATCTCTAAGAAGATTTTTGATGTTTTTGCATTTTTTATTGGGAAATTAACGGCAGGAATGCCATGTGCAGTAATTGTAACCTGCTTATTTTACGGAGCAATCTCAGGATCTGCACCTGCAACTGTAGCAGCAGTAGGAAGTATGACAATTCCGATCTTAGTCCGTTTAGGATATGACAAATCATTTGCAACGGCAATCGTAGCGGTAGCTGGTGGACTGGGAGTTATCATACCGCCAAGTATTCCATTTATCATGTATGGTATGGCATCTGGGGAATCTGTAAGTGACCTGTTTATGGCAGGAGTTGTACCGGGCTTACTGATCGGAGCTTTATTAATGGTTTATGCCATTTATTATTGTAAGAAACATGGAGAAGATAAAGAAAAGATTAATGCAAAGATTGATGATCTTCATGCACAGGGATTATGGAAAGTATTTAAGAGCAGTTTCTTTGCAGTGTTGTCTCCAGTCATCATCCTTGGATGTATTTACTCCGGTGTTGCCTCTCCTACAGAAGCAGCCGTTATCTCAGTATTTTACTCACTGATCGTCAGTATTTTCATTTATAAATCCCTTCCAATAAAGAAGGTTTATGATGTGTTTGTAGAAGCAGTAAGAACATATGCACCAATCTTATTTATTTTAGCAGCATCCATAGCATTCTCCAGAGTACTTACACTGATGCAGGTTCCACAGCTTATCAGCGGATGGATTCTTGCTCATTTTACAAGTAAGGTTGTTGTATTGATCGTAATCAACCTTGTATTATTACTTGTAGGTATGGTTATGGATACTACTCCTGCCATCCTCATTCTTACACCAATCCTTCTTCCGATCGTAGAGGGCTTTGGAAGAATCCAATTCATTTTGGTGTTATGATGGTTGTAAACTTAGCGATTGGTTTTGTTACACCGCCAATCGGTGTAAACCTTTTTGTAGCAAGTTCTCTTACCGACATTCCGGTTGTGGATATCGCAAAAAGAGCAATGCCACTCATTGGTTTCTTTTTAATCGCATTATTACTTATTACATTTATTCCACAGATCAGTCTGGCACTTTTATAAGGAGGTTTAGGAATTTCATGAGAAAAAATCATAAAAAGATCCGGTTGTTGTTCTTCTTAGCAAGGAGTTTTATATTTAGTTTATCTGGATGCAAGAAGAAACAAAAGAAAGACGAAGTACAAAGATATGCATGGCCGCTTGGAACTTCTAGTCCGGAAGATACGGTAACGCAGTTATATGCAGAGAAATTTGCAAAAGAAGTTTCTAAGTTAAGTCATGGAAAGATGAAGATCGAAGTTTATCCAAACAGTACACTCGGAGGAGACCGTGAGCTTCTTGAGAGTTGTAAAGATGGAGATATCCCATTTGTCGTACAGAATACTGCACCACAGGTAACATTCCTTCCAGATACCGCAGTATTTGACCTGCCAAGTGCATTTACAACGATCCAACAGGCACGAGCAGCTGTTGATAATGAAGAGTTCTATCAGAAGATGGAGAAAGTATATCAGAAGGGTGGATACAAATTACTTGGATATGCCGATCAGGGATTCCGTGTTATGTCTACCAATAAGAATGTTAAGAGGATTAACGACTTCAAAGGGCAGAAGATCCGTACGATGGAGAACAGCTATCATTTGAAGTTCTGGAAGACACTTGGAGCGAATCCAACACCAATGACGTTCAGCGAAGTTTATATCGGACTTCAGCAGGGAACGATCGATGCACAGGAGAATCCTTACGAAGTTATCGTTTCCAGCAAATTATATGAACAGCAGGATTATGTTGTAGAGACAAACCATCTGCCACATTATATTTCGCTGATCGTCAGTGATGAATTCTATAACAGTCTGTCAAAAGACCAGCAGAAGATCATCGATCAGGCATCACAGACAGCGAAAGTGTATGCGAGAGAAGCATCTGATAAGCGAATTGCAGACCGTATCAAGATCATTGAAGACAGTGGTACAAAGATTGTGAAACTTGATACAAAGACACAGAAAGAGATGCGTAAGCAGGCACAGCCAGTTTATGATGCGATCAAGAAGAATATCTCAAGAGATATTTATAATGCATATTTAAGCGGTGCAGAGAAATAATCAGTGTAAAATAGAAGAAATTATAAAAAAGAAGCATGTAAGACAAATTACGTGCTTCTTTTTTGCAGTACAAAATATTGACTATTTCATTTATATTTTTCTACGAAATTCAAGAGGTGAATAATGAATTCGTTTTTTCGAACAATTTAGAAAAATAACTAGTATTTTCGTAACCAACCTTTTCAGAAATAGATACAAGAGATTGATTGGTATTGATCAGAAGCCATTTTGCATCATTTAATCTGCGGTCGATCACATAATTGATCGGAGAGATTCCGTAGATTTTACGAAATTCATGGCTGATAATAATCTGCACTGATATGAAAATGTTCGGTATAATAGTTTTAATGTTATTTTTTTATCATAATTTTCATTAATATAGATTAGAATGTTCTGTGCAAAAGAAGAATCTTTTCTTCGTTCCATCGTTGGATTCTCACGAAAGATTTCATAATAAATATTAACAAGAGCAGTTCCTAAAATATCAGAAGTAGAAATTCTTGTATTTGATGGGAAAGTACGAAGCAGATCAAGTTCATGGAAAATAGACTGGATCAGCGGTTCGTGAATTCCTGCTTTCATATGCGGACACACGTTTGCAGGCAGCATAAATCCAACATAGATCCGGTCATAAAGTTTATAATCATATGCGGCACAAGTCCAGCAGTCAAGAGGAGTATCCTTATCTGAAATCAGAGAATGGATGGCTCCTTTTTCTACGATCAGGATATCTCCTTTTGTGACATGATATAAATTTGTGTTGATACTGAAGGCCCCTTTGCCACCTGCTATATAAATAAATTCTGTCTCATTTTTGTGAAGATGATATTGATAGCTCCAGTTTGGATTATTGTAACTATGTGATAAACGAGTGATCTTTGCGTACTGCTCATTTTCAAAAACAGGTGGTTTTGTCTGTTTGGGATATTCTTCTAAAAACATGATGATTTCTCCTTAAAATACAAGATAATTTTATGGTAGAACAAGATAATTTAAAAATGCACCATAATATATACATTTATTATATATTAATCATAAAAATAAAACAAGATAATTACAAAGTACAACAGGATACATTCTTTCAAAAAACAAGATATTTGGTAGAATTTAAGTATAGAAAACAGGAGGTTTTAAGGATGAGAAAACCAGAAAGAAAAGGAACAAAAGTTCCTGCAATGACAGCAAAAGAGGCAGTAACATATATCAAAGATAATGACAGTGTAGCAATCTGTGGAGCTGGTGGTGGAATCGTTGACCCAGAGGTGTTGATCAATGCATTGAGTCAGAGATACGAAGAAACTGGAGAACCAAAAGATCTGACACTCTGGCATGCTACAGGATTAGGAGATCGAAATGATCGTGGAATGTCGCCACTTGCAAAGAAGGGACTTGTAAAACGAGTGATCGGTGGTCACTGGGGACAGTCTCCTAGACTTGCGGAGATGGCAGAGAGAAATGAAATCGAAGCATATAATTTTCCTCAGGGAATCATGGCACAGCTGTTAAGAACAGCAGCAGCCGGACAGCCTGGATTATTATCCCATGTTGGATTAAACACTTTTGTAGATCCAAGACAAAAGGGTGGAAAGTTAAATGATGTAACGAAAGAGGATCTGATCAAACATACAACACTGAATGGAAAAGAATATTTATTTTATCCAACGCTTCCATTAGATGTCTGCTTTATCCGTGCAACAACAGTTGACAGCGATGGTTACGCATCGATGGAAGATGAGATCACATATGTTGATGTTCTTGCGATGGCGCAGGCAGTCCATAACAATGGCGGACTTGTTATTTTACAAGCAAAACGGATGGTAAAAGCAGGTACAATTCATCCAAGGCAGGTAAAAGTTCCGGGATATTTGGTTGACATCGTTGTGATCAATGAAAAACAGGAGCAGTTATATAATGGTTCTGATGCATTCTTTACAGGAGATTATATTGCAGAAGAAGATGAAAATGCATCACTTCCATTGGACCAGAGAAAAGTCGTTGCAAGACGTGCATTAATGGAAATCGGACCTGGAAATGTTGGAAATGTCGGAGTTGGAATTGCCGAGGAATTGGAACAGTGGCAAGGGAAGAAGGTGTAGGTGAAGAATTTACTTTAACGGTAGAGACAGGACCAGTTGGAGGAGCGACAGCACAAGGAATCTTCTTTGGGGCAAGTATCAATTCCAAAGCATTGATGGATATGCCATCACAGTTTGACTTCTATGATGGCGGCGGATTGGATGTCGCGTTTTTAAGTTTTGCCGAACTGGATGCAAAAGGAAATGTAAATGTGCATAAATTCAATGGCAAGATCATGGGAACCGGTGGATTTGTCAACATTTGCTCTGGATCTAAAAAAGTTGTTCTTTGTGGAACCTTACGAGCTGGTGGGTTAAAAACTGAAGTAGGTAATGGTCAGATCAAAGTAGTACAGGAAGGAAGATTTGAAAAGATGATTCCAGAATGTGAAGAGATCACATTTAGCGGAGAACAGGCATTAAAACAGGGACAGAAAGTTGTTTATATCACAGAACGTGCAGTATTTGAATTAACAGAAGAAGGAGTTGTATTAACAGAGGTCGCTCCAGGAATTGATGTCGAAAAAGATATCATTGCACAGATGGGATTTAAGCCGATCATTTCCAAAGAGTTAAAACCGATGGATGAGCGAATCTTTCAAGACGAAAAGATGAACATTCGTGAAGAGTTCATGAATCAGTCTTTCAAATAAAAAATAACAAACATAATAAAAACAAAATAATAAAGGAGAATCACGATCATAGAGTAACATTAAAAAAGTAAGAAATTCCAATTACATGTAGGAGATACAGCAGAATTTACAAAAAGCAAGTACACAAGAAATCAGATGTATATTTATTCGGTGGTATCACAAGCAGATTACAGTCAGATGCATTTCAATGAAGAATTCATGAAAAAAACAATGTATGGAACAAGAATTGTACATGGTATTTTAACATTTGCGATCGGATGTACAGCATCAACAAAGATTCAGGAGCAGGTAAAATCTCCAGTTCCAAGTGCATCTTATGGATATGACAGATTACGTTTCATCAAACCAGTATTCTTTGGGGATACTTTAACATGTAAATATACAGTGGACCGTATCGAAGAAGAGACAAATAAGACATTCTCTAAACTGGAAGTATTCAATCAGCATGGAGATATCGTATTAGCAGCAACACATATCTTAAAATTCTTCCCATTAGAAGAAGATAAATAATTGCGGTCAGAGATTTTATAAGGAGGAATAGATTCCATGAAGATTTGTATGTTAGGAACAGGTTCCCTTGGAAGTACGATCGGTGGTACACTTGCACAGGGTGGATCTGAAGTATATTTTGTTGATCAGTGGAAAGAGCATATTGATAAGATTAATGAAAATGGTCTGAAAATGACCGATGAAAAGGAAGATTGGTATGTAAAAGTAGATGCAAGAACAAGTGCAGAAGGAATGGGACCAGTTGATCTTGTTATCGTTTTAGTGAAATCATTTGCAACGAAAGAAGCGGTTTCTCAGTTAAAAGAGACAAATGTGATCGGTGAGAATACATTAGTTATGTCACTTCAAAATGGTCTTGGAAATGAAGAGACAATTGCGGAAGTTGTAGGGGAAGCCAATGTGATCAGTGGAAAAACATATGTTGGAGGAAGATTATTAAGTCCTGGATATGTAAGTGCTGGTGTGAAGGGTAAATACACTTACATTGGAGAACTGACAGGAGAGATCACAGATCGAATTCAGGCTGTTTGTGATGAATTTAATAAAGCAGGTTTACTATGTGAAGTCAGCGATAATATCAAAGGATTGATCTGGGACAAACTTCTGATCAATGTGGCAGCAGGAGCACTCTGTGGTATTACAAGACTTCCTTATGGACCGCTTTATGAAGAAGAATATATCAAGGAAACAGCAGTTGCTGCGATTCAGGAAGGAATCGATGTTGCGAAAGCAGCTGGAGTGAAATTAAAATCTGAAGATCCGGAATATCCATGGTATGCAGCAAGTGAAGGACTTCCAGAAACATTCAAAACATCTATTTTACAGAGTCTTGAGTTAAAACGTCCAACAGAAATTGACTTTATCAATGGTTCTGTTGTGGAATGGGGAAAGAAATTTGGAATTCCAACACCAGTCAACCGGACATTGGTTACATGTGTTAAAGGAATTGAGAAATTCTTGTTAGAATACGAACCATCTCTTAATAAATAACAGGAGGATATTATGGCTTCATATTTAGAACATATGGCATTGAAAGTGTCAGATATTGAATGGCATGTAAAGTTTTTTGAGGAAGTATTTGATATGCCAGTGAGAATGACACTTGGGGAAGCACCTAATCGAAAAATCTGGCTTCATGCGGGAATTCAGTTAAATGAAGAAACAGATTTTGAGAATATCGAAGGAAGAGCAGACCATCTTGGAATCATGACAGACAATGTAGATGCGGTATTAGAAAAAGCATATGCCCTTGGAGTAAAAGAACTTCCACAGGGGCATAACTGGATCGAACTTCCAAGTGGCATTCATATCGAAGTGATCGGTGCCAAAAATGATGTACTGCATGAGATTTTAGAGAAAAAACCTTGGTTAGAGAACGAATAGGAGAATGATAATGAAAAAAGTAATGATGCTTCACAGCGTAAACCATAACATGTATGGAAAAAGAGACCCAGAACAGTATGGAACGATCACATTAGACGAAATTAATGATTTGATTGAAAAAACAGCAAAAGAAGAAGGAATCATCGTTGATAATTTCCAGACAAATCATGAAGGAGAAATGGTAGACAAGATTCACGAGGTGTTTTATGAAAAATACGATGGAGTTATCATCAATCCTGGCGCATGGACACACTACAGCTATGCAATTCATGATGCGTTAGAGATTCTTGAATGCCCAATTCTTGAAGTTCATATGTCAAATATCTTTAACAGAGAAGATTTCAGATCTCATTCTGTGATCGCACCAGTCGCACACGGAATGATCGCTGGAATGGGTGCATCTGCATATTCATTAGCAGTGAAGGCAATGGGAGAGATCTTCAGAGGAGAAGATAAATAATAAGATTGATTTAAAGGAGAAATATTATGGCAGAGAGAATCACAGGACATACTGAATTAATCGGATTAATGGCTTATCCAATCAGACATTCAAGCTCACCTGCAATGCATAATGAAGCATTCGCAACATTAGGACTTGACTATGCATACTTAGCATTCGAAGTTGACAACAGCACATTAGAGGATGCAGTCAAGGGACTTCGTGCTTTAAAGATGGTTGGATCTAACGTATCAATGCCGAACAAAACAGTTGTAGGACAGTACTTAGACGAGTTATCTCCAGCAGCTAAAATGGCAGGAGCTGTTAACACGATCGTAAATGACAACGGAAAACTGATCGGACATATCACAGACGGTATCGGATACATGCAGTCATTAAAAGACAACGATATTGACGTGATCGGTAAAAAAATGACAATCGCTGGTGCTGGTGGAGCTGCGACAGCAATCGAGATTCAGGCTGCATTAGACGGTGTCAAAGAAATGTCAATCTTCAACATCAAAGATAAATTCTGGGCTAATGCTGAAGAAACAGTAAAGAAGATCCGTGAAAACACAGATTGTATCGTAAATCTTTACGATCTTGATGACAAAGATAAATTAAGAGAAGAAATCGCAGACAGCTACTTATTCGCACAGGCAACTGGTGTAGGAATGAAACCATTAGAAGGACAGACAGTTGTTCCTGATGAAACATACTTCCGTCCAGACCTGATCGTAACAGATACAGTTTACGCTCCAAGAGAGACAGAAACATTAAGACTTGCTAAGAAAGCTGGATGTAAGACAATGAACGGTCTTGGAATGATGTTATTCCAGGGAGATGCTGCTTTCCACTTATGGACAGGAAAACATATGCCGATCGACCATATGAAAGAAGTATTAGATATCAAATATGACTAGGATCAGTCATAACCATATAGCAAACGAGAGGAATTATTAAAATGAATAAAAAATATTTACCAAGTGCCTTGATCTTGTATTTGAACTATTTCATTCATGGAATCGGGTGCTCCAATCTTAAGTCAGCAGGTAGTAAAAGAAATGCTCGCAAGCCAGTGGGGATTAAAAGATGTTATGGCAGTAACTTCCATTGCAGCAGCATTAGGACTGGGACGTTTGATCTCCCTTCCATTTGCAGGACCATTATCTGATAAGTTAGGACGTCGTGCTTCAGTAATCATCGGATGTGCATCTTATGTGATATTTTTGGTGGGAATTGCATTTTCACCAAACACAACAATTGCCTATGTTGCAGCGATTCTTGGTGGTATCGCTAACTCATTCTTAGATACAGCAACATATCCAGCGGTAGCAGAGATTATCAACAAGTACACGGGTATTGCAACTATGGGAATTAAGTTATTTATTTCTGTTGCTCAGTTATTAATGCCTTTCTTCTTAGGTGTTGTAGCTGGAACAAGCCTTTCTTACTTAATGCTTCCAGTTGTAGCAGGTGTATGCATCGGTATTCTGGGAATCTTAGCAATTTTTGCACCATTTCCAGCATCATCTGAAAGTGGAAAATCTGAATCTCTGATCAGTAATATTAAAAATGCACATTTCTCTATCGAGAGTGTTGCTTTGATCCTGATCGGATTCACAAGTACAGCAACATTCCAGTTATGGTTAAACTGTGCACAGACATTTGGTACTGAAATTGCCAAAATTCCATCCGAGAATGTATCTGTTATGCAGACATACTATTCTGCAGGTACAATGATAGCATTATTCGTAACAAGTGTGCTGATCACAAAATTCAAACAGGTTAGATTCTTAGTGATCTACCCAGCAATCTCTCTTGTAATGTTAGCATTAGTTTACATTATTAAGACACCTATGATCTGCTATGTTGGAGCATTTGTACTCGGATATGCAGCGGCAGGAGGAGTTCTTCAGATGGCAACAGCTGTTGTAAATGATCTGTTTCCTAAGATTAAAGGTACGATCACAAGTATTGTTATGATCGCATCTAGTTTATGTAACTACACAATCCTGACTGCAGCATCTAAAATGACATCTACAAATGTTATTGTCATGAACATGGTAATTACAGCAGTTGGTGTGTTACTAGCATTGTTTGTTAATTTAAGATACGGCGTATTATTAAAAAATACGGAAAATCAGTAAAAGATATAATCTGTGCATGAATTTTTAAGGATTTATGCACAGATTATTTGTATTTCCATAGTTTCATCTTGCCAATCTCAAAAACGTATTATAAAATAAATAAGATAATGTTAAAAAGGATTTAAAAATTATAAATAAAAAGGAAGATAAATTATGTTTCAGAAATTCTACCCGTCCGAAGATATCAGAAGTACTTATGATATTGATTTCGAACGATACTACAAAGAAGGATATCGAGGAGTGATCTTTGATGTCGATAATACGTTAGTACCACACAATGCACCAGCAGATGAACGTGCAAAGAAGTTATTTAAGAGACTGGATGCGATGGGGATGCAGTATTGTTTTACAAGTAACAACAAAGAACCAAGAGTGAAAGCATTCTGCGAGGCAGTTGGTGGAAAATATTATGTATACAAAGCAAATAAACCATCGATCAAAGGATATGAGACAGCAATGAAATTGATGGGAACGGATAAGAAGAATACATTCTTCGTTGGAGATCAGTTGTTTACAGACGTTTATGGAGCGAACAGAACAGGTATACATAGTATTCTTGTAACACCGATGAATCCGAAAGAAGAGATTCAGATCGTCATAAAGCGTTATTTTGAAAAGATTGTGTTGTGGCAGTATCGTAAGAAAAAATATTAAGAAACTATAAAAAGCAAGGGTCAGATTTTATTATCTGACCCTTACTTTTTTCAAAAAATCAAAATTTTACTACAATCTTTGACGCCAATAAAAGATTGTAAGAAAAACTCATGAGCTTTTTAAATGAAATCCTGACGTTCTAATGCAACTAAAATGTCACGACCTTCTTTTACACCCTCGATGATACGACGTGTCTGAGCACTGTCACCGATATTAAGTACTTCAACACCTTCATAGATGAAGTGGTTGTATAATTCCTGAAGAGAAGGAGTAGCAGACTGCATTCCAAGACATACAAATCCATAATCAAAGTCTAATTCAAGATCTTTATAATCATGTCTTACAATAAAACTATGATCTTTCACTTCTAATAAAGAAGCATTTGGATACTGGTTAACTTTGTTCTTATTCATGAATTCGATAGAACCAGTCTTAGTGATAAAGTCAAGGTTCTCACCGAAGTGAGCTTTCTGCTCAACGATCGTTACATCAGCTTTTCTAGGAACAAAGAATTCAACAACGTCAAGTCCTACGTTACCACCACCGATCACAACAACTTTCTTACCAGATAAATCTTCTGGATAAGAATCTACGTGATCTACCAGATCAAAGATCGTAGATACATTACCTGCTTCTAAGTTCTCCTTTAATCCAGGAATATTTGGAAGAAGAGGAACGGATCCTGTTGCGTTAACAACGATATCTGGTTTGAAACCTTCGATAAATTCGATAGAAGCTTCTGTATTCTTACAGATAAACAGGTTCTTAAGTTTCATTGCACGACGTTCTAAGTACTGAGGGAAATATCCAAGACGCTGTTTGTTAGGCATCTTTCCTACACGTCTGGCAAGTCCACCGAGTTCTCCTGATTTCTCGATCAGAACAGTTGCACATCCAACTTCAGCAGCTGTACATGCAGCTTCAAGACCAGCAGTACCACCACCAACAACGACAACGTTACATGGTTTCTTTAATTTCTTATCTTTATATAATGAACCTGAAATAAGAGCAGGATTGATGCTGCATCTAATAGGTTCATCCCCTAATGTTGCTGTACATCCATTGTTACATGAAATACAACGATTGATATCATCTGTGTTACCAAACTGAACTTTATTTACCCATTCAGGATCAGCGATCAGTCCACGTCCGATTGCGATCAGATCTGCTTCACCATCTTCAAGAATACGGTTTGCAACTTCTGGCTCACGGATATTACCACTTGTCTGACAAGGCTTTCCAGTCTTTTCTTTGATTGATTTAGACATATAAGATTTCCATCCATCTGGAAGGTAATCTGCATCATACTGGTACTGGATAGAACATGTAAGTCCAGCAGAAACATCAAATACATCAACGTAATCTTTGAAATATTCAACGATCTCTAATGTATCATCTAATGTGTTACCACCTTCAGCAAGTTCATCAGCACTGATTCCTAAGAAAATAGGAATATTTTCACCAACTGTCTCACGAACAGCTTTTAATACTAATGTAGTGAAACGTGCACGATTCTCTTTAGATCCACCAAATTCATCAGTACGGTCATTTGTTGTTGGAGATAAGAACTGGTTTAATAAATAACCATGTCCAGCCTGAATCTCAACAGCATCAAATCCTGCTGTAACTGCACGTTTTGCTGCTTCAGCAAATTTATCAACGATCGTGTAGATTTCATCTGTTGTTAAAGCACGAGGAATATCACCACCAACTCTGGATGGAATATCAGATGCAGATACTGGCTGGATGTTTGTCATCTTACCATTTGCTACAGAACCAGCATGGTTTAATAAGATGCTGATTTTGGATCCGCAGTCATGGATGCTTTCACATAATCTGTATAATCCAGGAATATAATTATCGTGGTCGATACGAAGCTGGTATGATCCGCTTGCTCCCTGTGGTGAATAAACACTCGCAGCTTCAATTGTGATCAGACCTGTTCCGCCCTTTGCACGCTGTTTATAATAATCAATGATTCTCTCATTTACTTCTCCGGTATGCTCAGCAAAATTTGTTCCAATGGGAGTCATGACAATTCTGTTCCTTAATGTCATAGATTTTACTGTGTACGGTTCAAATAATTTACGGAAATTCTTTGCTGCCATAATTATGATCCTCCAATTTGCTTAATAGATTTTCTAAAAATAATTATAGCAAAGTAGATATATAAATGCAATGAAGAATATGGTATACTATCCATAAATAAATTTTATGAATTGAAAGGGAATAGATTATGAATTTGAATCATTTGTACTATTTTCGGGCATTAGCTAAGGAAGAACACTATACAAGAACCGCCGATATGTTGTCCATCACGCAGCCAAGTTTAAGTCATGCGATCTCATGTCTTGAGAGTGAATTAGGAGTGAAATTATTCGAAAAACAGGGGAGAAATGCAAAATTAACGAAATATGGAGCATTGTTTTTGCGTTATGTGGAGCAGTCACTGGATATGTTGGATGAAGGAAAAAGGGTGGTAACAGAAACATCAGGAACCAGCGGTGGATTTATTGATATGGGGTATATCTTTACTTTGGGAAGTCATTTTATTCCAAATCTGATCAAAGGTTATCTGAAAGAAAAGGGTAAGAATCATATTCATTTTTCATTTGGACAGGGAACGACGAAGAAAATCGTGGAAGAATTAAAAGATGGGAAATATGATCTTGCATTTTCTTCTTATGTGGAAGGGGAAGATGAACTTGAATTTATTCCTGTTGGTCAGGAAGAACTGGTTTTGATCACACCAAAGGACCATCCATTGGCTCAAAAGGAAGAAATCGATCTTCTGGATACAGTTGAATATGATTACGTATATTTTACAAAGAACAGTGGATTAAGGCCAGTGATCGACAGTTGTTTTTCAAGGATTAAAAGGCAACCAACGATCGCATATGAAGGGGAAGAAGATTCTTCTGTTGCAGGGCTTGTTGCAGCAGGATTTGGAATTGCGATCGTTCCAAAGATTCCGCTTCTTGATACAATGGATGTGTGTGTTCGTCCGATCATATCACCAGAGATCGAACGATATATATATCTTGTACTAAAAAAAGAAAAATATCTGACACCGGTTGTGAAAGATTTTATTTCATTTATCACAGATCAAAGTGAATTTGTCTAAATTATAGAGGCAATGAATTGAAAAAATATAGGAATGTATGATATACTGAACAAGACCACACTTCATTATCTAAGAAGTATGGGGACATTTAGTATAGAAAAGGAAAGAACAAGAAGATGAGTCAGTTAGAAGAGATTAGAGAGAGATTAGATCTGTGTGATAAGAAGATTGTCTCTGTATTAGAAGAGAGAATGGATATCATCAAAGAGATCATGGTCTACAAGAAAGAGAATGGATTGCCAATCCTTCAGCCAGAACAGGAAAAGAGACAGCGTAAGATGCTACTCACACATGTGGATGAGAATACCTATAAGGATGAGATTCTTGATATATTTACTTATATTGTAGAAAACAGCAGAAGAATTCAGGCAAAGACATTATTTACACATAACATCTTATTGATCGGATTTATGGGAGCAGGTAAGAGTACTGTTTCTACATATCTAAGTAAGATCCTTGCATCTCCACAGGTAGAGATGGATGAAGAGATCGTGAAGAAAGAAGGAATGTCTATCAATAAGATTTTTGAAGAATATGGAGAGACATATTTCAGAAACTGTGAGACAAACCTTTTGATTGAGCTTCAGAAGAAGAATAACCAGATCATCTCCTGTGGTGGTGGAGTTGCGCTTCGTGATGAGAACGTTGCTGAGATGAAGAAGAATGGAAAGGTCGTTTTATTAACAGCATCTCCAGAAGTGATCTTAGAGCGTGTCAAAGACAATGATGACAGACCATTATTACGTGGGAATAAGAATACTGAATTTATTTCTAATATGATGGAACAACGCCGTCCAAAGTACGAAGCGGCAGCAGATGTTGTAGTGAATACAGATTATAAGACTGTGGAAGAGATCGCAGAAGAGATCGTTGTGAAGTTAACAAGAGATGCAGATTAATCAGTAACATACAAGTTTTGCCCCTGTTTATGGGCAGATGGAGGATGAGCGAATGCATGGATTTACCCAGTATACACCAACAAGAATCATTTTTGGAAAAGAGACACAGAAGCAGGCAACGGAGATTACCCAACTATCACAGCAAACAACCCGTCTGCAAAGTGATATCATGCAAAATTGCCGCGAACTGGTGATTGCCGGTCGAAAAGCATCCGAACTGCTGCCCGAATGGAAAGAAAAACGCGACAAGGCTGGCAATGACATACAAATACAGGAAAAGCTGAAGGCAGAATTACAAAATGAATCACGGCAGCGTTGCGAAAAAATACAGGAAGAACTGACCATCGTCAGCAATGATTTGAAGAAAGCCGTTCTGAAGGAAAAGGAATATGAAGAACATCATATACAG
>ENA-OPYX01000930-OPYX01000930.1-human-gut-metagenome-genome-assembly--contig:-NODE-930-length-16503-cov-3.228200_pt1 | contig 16503 bp, 18 predicted proteins | sample MGYA00242639_ERZ504486 | MGnify/ENA primary metagenome ERZ504486 (study PRJEB26092, sample SAMD00036296) | human gut metagenome | host: Homo sapiens | study: EMG produced TPA metagenomics assembly of... | reverse complement strand
AAATATATTGACGTACTCGGAAAAATGAGATAGAATCACTTTAACGTGGTAATATAAGAAAGAAATTCAGTGAAGAGAAGAGTAGAAACAGTGTAAGCGTTTCCAGAGAGCTGTCGGTGCTGAGAGACAGTAACCTTCCTGCTTTGAAGATCATCTCTGAGAAGGAAGTCGAAGAAGTGTCGAATAGGCTTTCACGGGCGTTTTCCCGTTACAGAAACCGCGTATGCTTGTGCGTTGTATTCGTGCTTGTTTCAAGGAGGAAACAGGGTGGTTGCGGAATAGTTTTATCCGTCCCTAGTTTGGGACGGATTTTTTTTTATGTGAACAACGAGCCAAAGTCCGTGCTTGCACGAGACTTTGGCGACTGCCGCGATCACTTGAGAAACTCGCAGAGCGTGTTTCTCATAGTTGTCAAAAACACCTGAAAGAAAACGAAACCAACACGATACGGCTAGTCAAAAAACAAGGGAGGATGTGTAATGAAAACGTACAAAAAATCATGAATGGCGTAGCTATGGTGGAAAAGCTGATTCTTGTCCTTGCTACGATCCTGATTGTGGTGCTTACTGTGGGTAATGTATTATCCCGTAAGCTCCTTCACCAGTCTTGGTCATTTACCGAAGAACTTGTCGTTGCGGTATTTGTACTGATCACACTGATGGCTGCAGCTTTGGCCGCACGTGACGGAGAACTGGTCAACCTGTCACTGATTCCGGACAGACTGTCTGTGAAAGGACAGAAAGTGCTGCTGACGATCAACACGGTTCTGAGTGTTGCATTTACCGCTGTACTGTTCAAATATGGTCTGGATAAAGTTATCACTCAGCTGGAGAACGGAAAGAGAACGTTCGTACTGAACTGGCCGGAATGGATCTTCTGGTCTTTCGTGCCGATCGGAGCAGCCTGCATGGTACTTCATATAATCGAGTATTTTGTTGATTATTGTGCAAAGAGTAAAAAAGATAAGGAGGAACAGGAAAAATGATAAGTGCAGTATTGTTTGTTTCGTTTTTTGTATTTCTGATCCTTGGTATTCCGATCGGAATCTGCCTTGGATTATCATCTATCTGCGCGATCCTGTACTCCGGTACTTCACTGACGATCGTGGCTACCAATATGTATTCCGGTATCAGCAAATTTCTGTTGCTGGCGATCCCGTTTTTCGTGTTGTCCGGTAATATCATGGCAAAAGCCGGTATTTCCAAACGTCTGATTCGTTTCGTGGATACCTGCGTGGGACATACCAGAGGCGGTATCGCGATCGTATGTGTTATCGTAGCCTGCTTCTTCGGAGCAATTTCCGGTTCCGGTCCGGCAACAGTTGCCGCACTGGGTATGGTACTGATCCCGGCGATGATCGAGCGTGGCGGATTTTCCGCACCGTTTTCTACGGCACTGATGGCAACTTCGAGTTCGATCGCGATCGTTATCCCGCCAAGTATCGCATTTGTTGTATATGCATCTATCACAGGTGTATCTATTGCGGATATGTTTACCGCAGGTATCGTTCCCGGTATCCTGATGGGTGTTGCTCTGGTGATCGTTGTTATGCTGGAGGCGAGAAAAAAACAATATTCAGCCTACACAGAAAAAAGCAAGTGGCAAAGAACGCTGGGATGCGTTCAAGGATGCGTTCTGGGGCTTCCTGATGCCGGTTATCATCCTTGGCGGTATCTACGGAAGCATTTTCACACCGACTGAGGCAGCTGCCGTGTCTGTTGTGTACGGTCTGTTTGTGGGAATATTTATTTATAAAGATATCAAGATCAAAGACCTGTGGGAGCTGATGGTAGACTCTGCGAAGACAACCGGTGGTATCATGCTGATCGTGGCGAGTGCTTCCCTGTTCTCTTTCGTATGTACCAAATTCGGTATCGCACAGGCAGCTTCCGATCTGCTCGGAGGCGTAGCGCATAACCAGTTTGTATTCCTTCTGATCGTCAATGTGATCTTCCTGATCGCAGGATGCTTTATTGATGCAAACTCTGCAATGTACATCTTTATTCCGATCATGCTGCCGGTATGTAAGGCACTGGGATATGATGTGGTAGCATTTGGTATCGTGGCAACTGTCAACCTGGCCATCGGACAGGTAACTCCTCCGGTAGGTGTCAACCTGTTTGTTGCGATTTCTGTCAAACTGAAAAAAGGAATGGAAGTTACCATTCAGCAGATTTCCAAGGCCGTTATGCCGATGATCGGAGCGTCTGTGGTTGTACTGTTACTGATCACCTATATTCCCGGAATATCCACCTTCCTGCCGAAAGCGCTGGCCGGAGAAAATGGTGCTTACAGCGGAACGGTAACGGCTTCTTCTGACAGTGCAGATGATGCACAAGACAGCACCGGTGGTTCCGGAGATTCTTATAATGACATCGCAGATTACAGCGATCTTGGCTGGGAAGAACAGACCTGGAACTTCACCTGTTCCACCACAGAAACCAGTACCTGGGCAGAGGGTGGAAGAAAATTCGGTGAACTGATGGAAAAGGCGACCGGAGGTAAAGTAAAAGTCAACGTCTACGCAGCAGACCAGCTGACCAACGGAAACCAGTCCGAAGGTATTCAGGCTCTGATGAACGGAGATCCGGTACAGATTTCCATGCACAGCAACCTGATCTATTCTGCTTTTGATCCGAGATTTAATGTGGTATCTCTACCGTTCCTGTTTGATTCAGTAGAAGATGCAGATGCAAAACTTGACGGAGAAGCAGGAGAAAAACTGAAGGCTATTCTGGATGAATACAATCTCCACTGTATGGGAATTGCAGAAAACGGCTTCCGCCAGCTGACCAACAGCAGACAGGAAGTCAGATCCGTAGAAGATATGAAAAACCTGAAGATCCGTGTGGCAGGAAGTAACCTGCTGATGGAGTGCTATAAGAGATGGGGAGCAGATGCGACCAACATGAACTGGTCCGAAACTTATACGGCCCTGCAGCAGAAAACCGTAGAAGGACAGGAGAATCCGCTGCCGGCTATCGATGCAGCCAGTGTACAGGAGGTACAGCCATACTGCTCCCTGTGGAATGCAAACTATGACTGTCTGTTCTTCTGTATCAATGGTGATATCTATAACAGTCTGACACCGGAACAGCAGGCCGTTGTTGACGAAGCAGGACAGAAAGCGGTAGATTATGAACGTGAGATCAACCGTGCCGGAGACGACGAGATCATGAGCCGCTGGCAGAAAGAAAACGGCGTGACGATCACCAAAAATGAAGACATGGATATTGATTCTTTCAAAAAAGCGGTAGACGGTATTGATGAGTGGTATCAGAAAGAACTGGAAAATCAGGGATATGATGATGCTGCAGATTTGATCGCTGCATTTACCAGTGATGATGAAAGTGCTTCCATCGGAACGTATGATGTGGAAGATCACAGTGACCTTGGATGGACCGAGCAGACCTGGAACTTCACCTGTTCCACCACAGAAACCAGTACCTGGGCAGAAGGTGGAAGAAAATTCGGTGAACTGGTAGAAAAAGCGACAGGCGGTAAAATTAAAGTCAATGTGTATGCTGCAGACCAGCTGACCAACGGAAACCAGTCTGAAGGTATTCAGGCTTTGATCGACGGAGATCCGGTACAGATTTCCATGCACAGCAACCTGATCTATTCTGCTTTTGACCCGAGATTTAATGTGGTATCCTTACCTTTCCTGTTCGAATCTGTGGAAGATGCCGACGCAAAGCTTGACGGAGAGGCAGGAGAAAAACTGAAAGCAATCCTGGATGAATATGGACTGCATTGTATGGGGATTGCAGAAAACGGCTTCCGCCAGCTGACCAACAGCAGACAGGAAGTCAGATCCGTAGAAGATATGAAAAACCTGAAGATCCGTGTGGCAGGAAGTAACCTGTTGATGGAGTGCTATAAGAGATGGGGTGCAGATGCCACAAACATGAACTGGTCCGAGACCTACACGGCCCTGCAGCAGAAAACCGTAGAAGGACAGGAGAATCCGCTGCCGGCTATCGATGCAGCCAGTGTACAGGAGGTACAGCCATACTGCTCCATGTGGGATGCAATCTATGACTGTCTGTTCTTCTGTATCAATGGTGATATCTATAATAGTCTGACACCGGAACAGCAGGAAGTTATTGACGAGTGCGGAAAACTGGCTACTGACTACGAACGTGAGATCAACCGTGCCGGAGACGACGAGATCATGAGCCGCTGGCAGAAAGAAAACGGCGTGACGATCACACAGAATGAAGATATGGACATCGACTCTTTCAAAAAGGCAGTAGACGGAATCGACGAGTGGTATCAGAAAGAACTGGAAAACCAGGGATACGATGATGCCAAAGAACTGATTGCTGCTTTCCAGTAAAAAAGGACATCAGACCAGGCAACATTGTCTGGAAGTAAAACAGATCCGGAAACCGATAAATGGTTTTCCGGATCTGTTTTTGCGTCCGGCTATTCTCATATTAAAAAATATGATATAATGAGCGTTAGCGAGCGGGAACAAACGAAGTTTGTTCATCGGGAGCGGCGAATGAAGATCATGATATAACAGAAGAAATAGGAATGTTTAACAAACAAATAAATAAGGAATCTCCTACCTCTAAGTATAAACGAAGGTAGGGGAGAAATTATCAAAAAGAAATGAAACGGCAGTAGCGGGCGGAGAAAAATCGGTATCCCCTACTGATATGAGGTCAAGCAACGTCGGTATTCCCGACATGTCGGACTCTGTGAAATTACCGACCGTGGATTGAAAATAACCGATACAGAAAACGAGGAGAGTAAATGTGAAAAAACAGGAAGAAATACTTGCAGATCCCGTGGAAAAACTGAAACTATTACTGGAACAGGGGGAATTTGAGCTTCTGGAAGAAAAGACAGAGGGAAGAATCTCTTATCGACTGATCTATCTGATGAATGATGCTGTGGAAAGTTTTCTTGTTCTTAAAAACTGTCGGATGACCGGAGAATATCTGGCAGATTATGAAGGTAAGATTGAAACGGAACTGCGGGAATATAAAGAAGAAAATGTGAAATCAGAAACAGGGTTCGGAAACCATTCTGAAAAAAATAAATATATCCTTGTGGTGCATCAGGGTGATTCGGTATGCACTCTGATGTTTACCGGTCTGGAAGAAGAAGTTCACCTGTATAATTATGGAACAATCGGTCATTTCTGGGTAAAGAGATATGAATATCTGCGTCAGCTGGAGTATACGTTTGCCATTATACGTGACAAACGGGAGTATCTGGGAGAAAGATATTGTAACAGACGGGAGCAGAAACTGGCAGCTCTGGCGGATTTTCCACCGTTGAATTATACCTGTTATCCGGCAATCAGCAAAGAATATCTCGTGGAGAGAGAAAATGCCTGGAAACCAGCCGGACAGGCTTTGTCCGTTATGGAAGAACTGCTGAAGGAAACCGGTGATAAACAGTTGTTGAGACTGGTGCGTCTGTATGCAATGTTCCCGGTGAAAATACTGGCAAGATATATAGCCATGCAGCTTCACAGAACAAAACACAGAAAAGTGGTGCAGCTTTTGCAACAGCAGGTACGACAGGCGGCAAAATACTATCCGGAACGAAAATTTTCAGGAAAAGAAGAAAAAAAGTTTCGGGAGCAGAGAAAACGGGCGCAGGACTGTGCAAGAGAATGGGAAGAAAAAGGATACCGGGTGGATATCTTCCGGGAAGAACCGTTTACGGTATCGAGAGATTCTGTTGAAGGAAAATATTATGTGATGATATGGAAAAAAGGTTTCCGGAATAAGAAAGTGAAAATAGAGGAGATTCTGTAAACAGGTACGGAAGAATGGATATGACAAAACAACGACAAAAATAACAGACAGAGGATACAGAAGCAAAGAAAGGGAAAAAATATGAGTTACGCAGTAGTTACACTGAAAAAAGGAGAGGGACGTACACTGAAAGCAGGCGGGGCCTGGATATTTGATAATGAGATCGAGAGTATCACCGGAGGATTTGACACGGTTCAATTGTGCTGGTACACGACTTTGATGGCTATCCCATGGGACGGGGATTCATCAATCAGAATTCCAAGATCAGAGTTCGAATGATGACCAGAAACATTCATCAGGAGATTGACGAATCATTTTTAAGGATGCGTGTAAAAAATGCATGGGAATACCGAAAAACTATAGTGGATACCTCATCCTGTCGTCTGATCTTCGGTGAAGCAGATTTTCTTCCCGGACTGACCGTGGACAAATACGAGGATGTGCTGGTGGTGGAGTGTCTGGCACTGGGCATGGAAGCATTCAAAGAAACCATCGTGAAACTGTTAAAAGAAGTGCTGGCGGAAGACGGCGTGACCATCCGCGGCGTATATGAGCGGAGTGATGCCAACGAGCGGAAAAAAGAAGGACTTCCGAAGGTCAAAGGATGGATCGGCGAGCCGTATAAGACGGAAGTGGAGATTGTGGAAAATAGAGTGCATTATCTGGTGGATGTGGAAAATGGACAGAAAACCGGATTCTTCCTGGATCAGAAGTACAACCGTCTGGCGATGCAGCGCATCTGCAAGGGAAAACGGGTGCTGGACTGCTTTACCCATATGGGAACATTTGCCCTGAACGCCGGAATTGCCGGAGCCACAGAGGTAACCGGGCTGGATATCTCTGAGTATGCCGTTTCCCAGGCAACGGAAAATGCAAAAAGAAACGGACTGGAAGACAGGGTCACCTTCCGCTGTGCGAATGTATTTGACGAACTTCCACGCCTGGCAGAAGCAGGAGAGAAATACGATGTCGTGATCCTGGATCCTCCTGCATTTACCAAATCCCGCCAGGCCACCAAAAACGCTATCAAAGGTTACCGCGAGATCAATATCAAAGGACTGAAATTGGTCAAAGACGGCGGCTACCTTGCCACCTGCTCCTGTTCCCATTTTATGACCCAGGAACTCCTTGCGAAAACGGTTCGGGAAGCTGCAAGAAGCGCTCATAAACGTCTCCGCCAGGTGGAATTCCGCACTCAGTCCCCGGATCATCCGATCCTGTGGGCGGCAGATGAGTCGTATTATTTAAAATTTTTTATTTTCCAGGTCGTTGACGAAAAGTAATTTTTTTCCGAAAAATAAAAAAATATTTCAAAAAAGCCTGAAAGAGATAATAGGATGTATTTATGGATGCTTGCGGCAGTCGTCGCTTATTTTATCAAAGGTTTGTGTGGCTTTGCCAACACGCTGGTATTTACAGCAATTCTCAGTTTTGGATCGGTAAATGCCAATATTTCTCCAATTGATCTGCTGTTGGGTTATCCGGCCAATGTGATTCTTACCTGGAAAAACCGAAAAAATCTGGATCCGAAAGTGTATATCCCGTTGGCAGTCCTGGTACTGGCAGGCAGTATTCCCGGAGCATTTCTGTTGAAAAATGTGGATGCCAGAGCGATCAAGCTGGTATTTGGAGTGGTAGTAGTCGCACTGGGTGCGGAGATGCTTTCCAGAGAGTACAGCAAAAAACGCGTACCTTCCTCCCGGCTGGTGCTGGCGATCATCGGTGTGGCAGCCGGGGTTTTGTGCGGTCTCTTTGGTGTGGGCGCTTTGCTGGCCGCTTACGTCAATCGCGTGACGGACGAGGACAGCTCATTTAAGGCAAATATCAGCGCGGTCTTTATTGTGGACAACACATTTCGCATTATTTTATACAGTGCACTTGGATTACTTACGTTTGATACGGTTCTGTCCGTCTTGAAACTGATTCCGTTTGCACTTTTGGGGCTGTTTTTGGGAATCAAATGCAGCAATCATATGGATGGAAAAAATGTTAAGAAGATTACATCGGTATTGCTGGTACTGTCCGGTATTTCGCTGATTTTGAAAAATCTTTAAAAATGCAGGAACAATGCAGGAAAAGAAGTAAAAAAATAGGATTAAACAGCAATGTGATATTGTTGCGAATCCAACCATCGGTGTATTTTTGGCTGAGCCGATTGCGGATTTTGTGGCTGTTTGTACGACGGGGAGTTTATTTTACAGATACTATCGGAGAGAATTAGCGGATAAGAGAGATTCATGAGGTGCTTTCTTTTGCTGCGTGCTATAATAGGACATAAAAGAACAAATGAAATTGCAAAAAGCAGAGCAAACGGATTCTCCTGTCATTCAGAAAATTTTATTGGGATGTCTTTGAGAATAGAAGTCGACTTTTGTCCTGTCTTGTGTATCACGGAAGTGCCTGTTTTACAGGATTTCCGGGACATCAGTCATTTTGGCTGGTATTGTAAAGCAGTGTCAGATTGGTCGTAAATGCCGTAAATTTGCGGTCAAAAAATGATGAAAAATGGAGAGTGTTAATAAAATGAAATTAACGTACACGAATGTAGATTGATATCTGACTCCGAATCTTACTTATAAATCCGGTGAGCAGATGGAGCAGTTTGGTAAGTATGGATTCTTACGCAGAGATTATCTGAAGAACCATCGAAATTCAACCTACCAGGTGATGCTTTTACAGGATACAATTGGAGAACATCTTCTGGAAGTGGACAAGGCGGCCAGAGAACGGGAAGAAGTGATTCTGAAACAGTTGGAAGAAAAAGAACCATTACCGGATAAAGAGAAAGATCAGATTGCGTGGGTAAGAGCTGCTAATCAGCACAGAGCGTTTGTGGAAGAGATTATTTTGAAGGAACTGATCTATGTTTAACAAAGTTGAAGTTTGTAACTGAGGATTGAACAGGTAATTGGACAGATTAAAAAATCATTGAAAAAAGAATAAAATGTTTAGAGGAGGCGTGAGTGATAGAGATATTACTTACGCTTTCTCTTTTGAACTGGAAAGGAGGATGGGAGCATGGCACAGATTTTTCGTGTAGAGAGAACTAAGAATTTTACGGTAATGAGTAATCACCATTTCAAGAATAAGAATCTGACATTGAAAGCGAAAGGTCTATTGTCGCTGATGTTAAGTTTGCCAGATGACTGGTATTACAATATGCAAGGACTGGCAACATTGAGCAGAGATGGGATTGATTCTGTTCGTTCTGCAATTTTTAAGTTTCGCTAAGTTTCACTTATGTAGGTGTCTGAGGGAAATTCAATAGTTAAAACATGAAAAAAGCACTGAAAACCGTTGGATTATTGGTTTTACAGTGCTTTTTCTTTTGCCAAAGAGGAAAAAATGCAGTGAACTTAAGTTTTGCTAAGTTTCACTGAGTTCTAATTTTACAGAGCGCCATTGTTTTTTTTGGTTCAAATTTTCCACAATCATCACAGGTATAAGGCCAGTTGAGCATCATGAGAAAAACAACAGAGTATAAACTGTTTGAACAAAACCTGTAAAGAAAATAAACAAAGTAACTAATAAATTTCTTAGTTAGTTGATTCTATACGAAAACAGGATTATGATAATTATCGACATATGACGGAAATAAAAAAGGAGAAATTATGGCGCGACCAAGAAGATGCAGAAAAATCTGTACAGAACCTGCATATGACAGTTTTAAACCGGAAGGAATCTCTGTGGGAGAAGAGATTACTATGACCGTAGATGAATACGAAGTGATTCGACTGGTTGACCTGGAAAAATATACACATGAACAGTGTGCAGAGCGAATGGGAATCTCAAGGACAACAGTGACTGAGATCTATGAATCCGCACGTTATAAACTGGCAGACAGTGTGGTAAATGGAAAAAAGTTACATATTTCAGGGGGCGACTATCAGTTATGTGATGGAAAGAATGTATTTTGCTGTAACAGACTCTGTAAAAGATCCGAAGAATCCGTCAGAAAAATAATCATTCAAAGAAAGGTTGGAGAACAGACAGCACTGAAAGAGGCAGGAATCCGGTTATATGGAGGCGTAAAAGGAAATGCAGATAAAGCGATAGAGGCTTATTTGAAAGGAAACCTTGACTATAATCCGGAAGTACACTGTACCACACACGAACATGGTCACTCCTGTGGCGAGCATCACTGTGGTGAAGAGAAACACGGATGTTCCGGAAATGGTGAAAATCAATAGGAAATAAAGTACTTTCTTTGGTTTTTCTCTAAAAAAAAGTAGTGGTTTGATGTACTTAGGGCTAGACGTCGCGCTAGCGACTTGGTACAATAAAAAACAACATGGTTTTATACCAAAAGAAAGGACGATTTATTATGAAACTGAAAGTTGGCGTACAGCTTTTCTCGGTTATGACCGAGTTGGCAAATGACTACCTCAAAACTCTGGAGAATGTTGCAAAAGCAGGCTATAAGTATGTTGAGTATGTAGATGTTCCCGGCAACAGCCCCGAAGAAATCGGCAATAAAGTAAAAGAGCTTGGTCTGACTGCTATTGCAAGCCACGTACATTTTGATCCTTTTACCTCTACCCATGAAGATATGGTTAAGATTGTAGAAGACAACGTCAAGATGCATTCGGAAGCTATTATCCTGCCGATGGGTATCATGACCACAATGGAAGAGATCAAAACAGTTGCCGCAGCCTGCAATGAAATGGCTGCTCTGGCAAAAGCACACGGCATGGCTTTCTATTATCACAACCACTGTCAGGAATTTTATCAGGTTGAAGGAAAAATCCGCTTATGAATGGCTGGTTGAACTGACCGATCCCGAACTGGTTTTCTTCGAAGTCGATACTTTCTGGGCAACCCGCGGCGGACAGAAGGCTGTTGAACTGATTAAAAAGCTCGGTTCCCGTGCAAAACTGATCCATCAGAAAGATATGGGTAAATCTGCTGATCCGATCAACCTGATTGAGGGTGTTACCGATCTGACCAGAGAGAACTACTGCGAAAAGATTTTCGGCCGTACAAATCCGACCGATATCTGCACCGTTGGCACCGGTATCATGGATATCCCCGAAATCGTTAAAACTGTAACTGAGCTTGACTATGCTCCTTACATTATTGTTGAACTTGACTGCTGCGCCCGTCAGACCGAAGAAGAGTACAACACTCCTCTTTCGCCTCTCGCAAGCATCAAAGCAAGCCGCGAGTATCTCGAAAGCGTTATCGGCTGATTTAAACTTAATAAACGCGCTTCCTTCTCCGGAAATGAGGTGACCCCAAAAATGTTAGACTTTTGCGAGACGATTTTCGGTCGTCTCGTTTTTCTTTATGTAAGCTAGGATATGAAGCCTGTATTGAACAGGGCTCATCCATCTTAACTTCTCTTTTATTCGTTTTTCATTGTAGTATTTTATAAAACGTTCTATCTTAGATTTTAATTCCTCGTAGCTATAGTAAACAACACCATAGTAAATTTCTTGCTTGAGTAGTCCAAAAAAGTTTTCCATTACAGAATTATCCAGGCAGTTTCCTTTTCTAGACATACTTTGAAATATTCGTTCTTCTTTTAGTCTATGAGAATATGCTTTCATTTGGTAAGCCCACCCTTGATCAGAATGAAAAGTTCTTCTGTACGGACAATCCGCAGTGATCTCAATTGCCTTATCTAAAGCATCCATTACGTTCTTTGCAGAAGGTTTCCGGTGTAAAGGTGCCTGACACCAATGGATTTATGCTGTTTCAAAACAAGCCTTGAGCATTTGCGCAAATTCTTCGATATAGTATCCGGATAGGATAAAAATATCCCCTTTCACGAAAGAGAAATTTTGTGAAAGGGGATGTTTTTACAAGTATAGTAAATGCATGTATTTTACAGAATGTCACTTCCATCCGGTATTTTAGAAATAATCTGTCGGTTGACACTGAACAGGAAAGTCAGTGAAACAACAAGAGATGCAACCTCTGCAATCGGGAAGCACCACCATACCACATGCAGTCCTCCGATCCGGGAAAGAAGGTAGGCTACCGGAATCAGGACCACGAGCTGACGAAGGATCGATACGATCATGCTGTATACTGCTTTTCCGAGAGCCTGAAATACTGTTCCGCAGATGATACAGAACCAGGCGATCAGATAATGAACCCCGATGATACGCAGTGCAGGTATACCGATGGCGAGCATATCTTCGGAAGCATTGAACATTCCAAGAAGAACCTGTGGAATCAGCTCAAAAGATAAGAATCCGACAAAGGTCAGACAGAAAGCAGTGATCAGGCTGAGTTTGATCGTTTTGATCATACGTTTTCTGTTCTGAGCCCCGTAGTTGAAGGCGATGATCGGCGTGATACCATTGTTCAGACCGAACACCGGCATGAAGAAGAAACTCTGAAGCTTGAAATATACACCGAACACAGCGGTTGCTGTGGATGAGAAAGCAATCAGGATCCGGTTCATGGAGTACGTCATCACAGAGCCGATAGACTGCATGATGATCGAAGGAACACCGATCGCATAGATCGTTCCGATGATTTTGATATCCGGACGGAATCCCTGAAAACGGATCTTAATCTCTGTGTTAAACTTGTGATTGCAGGTAAACGCAACAACAGCAGCGACACACTGGCCGATGACGGTTGCCACAGCGGCACCGGTAACGCCCATGGCCGGACATCCCAGCAGACCGAAGATCATGATCGGATCCAGAATGATATTGGTAAGAGCTCCGCATAACTGGGAAGTCATGCTGAAAAGTGTTTTTCCGGTGGAGGTTAGAAGGCGTTCAAAGTAAATCTGTGCAAGTAAACCGAAAGAGAAAATCATAACGGTACGAAGATATTCGATGCCCATCTCCATGATCTCAGCATCCGCACCTTTGATCTGGCTGGCATAAAATGGTTTTACAACGGTAAATCCCAGAATCAAAAATACAAGATAACTTAAAAAATACAGAAAAGCTGCATTGACACCGATCTTATTGGCTTCTTTAAACTTATGTTCCCCCAGTGATCTGGAGAGCAGAGCATTCATACCGACACCGGTACCGGTTGCAACAGCAATCAGTAATGTCTGTAAAGGAAAGGCAAGAGAAACAGCAGTAAGGGCATTCTCGGAAAGCTTCGCCACGAAGATACTGTCAACGATGTTGTAAAGTGCCTGCACGAGCATGGAAATCATCATCGGTAACGACATATTAAATAAAAGTTTACCGATGGGCATAGTTCCCATTTTATTTTCTGCTGCAGGGGCAGAAGTATTTTCTTTTGTCATAGGTCCTCCAATCTGTATGATATGTTTGGCTTCGCAGCGCAAAGAAGCGCCAACGATGTATGATACCACTATTTGTTGTAAGATTCAAGAAAAACGAAAAAGTTCATAATTTTTGCAATTGAGAACCGGAAACGAAAACTGTATAATGAAAACAATACGAAAGACAGGAAAATGAGGTGTGGGAAGAGCAATGATTACATATAATTATGGGAACAGTCATTCACCGATCACTTTGCTTCAGATGGTGGGAGATCATGATCTGCCGGGAATAGAAAACGAGATCCGGGAGATCCACAGACTGACGGATCAGGAGTTTGCGTTTGTGGCAGTAAAAGTGGAAAACTGGAATCACGATCTTTCACCATGGAATGCCCCGGCTGTATTTGGAACGGAAGATTTTGGAGACGGTGCGGAAAATACACTGGAAGAAGTATTGCAATTGTGTACGGACAACGACCGCAAATACTGTATCGGTGGATATTCGATGGCAGGATTATTTGCCCTGTGGGCAGCCATGCAGACAGATCGCTTCAAAGGTGTCGCAGCAACATCTCCCTCGGTCTGGTTTCCGGGATTCCTGGAAGATATGAAGAGCCGGCGGGTAGGAAGTGACTGTATTTACCTGAGTCTTGGCGATAAAGAAGAAAAAACAAGGAATCCGGTGATGGCGCAAGTGGGAAACTGCATCAGAGAGACGTTTACCTGGCTGAAAGAAGAAGGAATACCGTGTACACTGGAATGGAATCACGGAGGCCATTTTAAAGAACCGGATATGAGGACCGCCCGGGCCTTCGCGTGGGTGCTGGAAGAACTTGCAAAGAAAGATTAGTATACTTTAAAATATGGAATGGAAAAATACGGGAGAATGAGAAAATGACAACGACAACGTTATGTTACATAGAAAACGAAGGCAAATACCTGATGCTTCACAGAGTAAAAAAGAAGAATGATATCAACGAGGGAAAATGGATCGGTGTCGGCGGTCATGTGGAATATCAGGAAAGCCCGGAGGAATGTCTGGTGCGTGAGGTGAAGGAAGAGACCGGGCTTACACTTACCTCGTATCGGTTCCGTGGTGTGGTGACATTTATCAGCGATACCTGCGAAGCGGAACTGATGTGCGTGTTCACAGCGGATGGATACACAGGGGAACTGATCGAATGCGATGAGGGAGAACTTTGCTGGGTAGATAAAACAGTTGTGCCAGAACTTCCGACCTGGGAGGGCGACAGAGTGTTTCTGGATATGCTTCTTTCCGGGGGAAGAAAGATTTTTCTCGCTGAAATTAAGATATGAGGGAGATAAGCTTGTGGAGAAGAAAACTCATTTGTACTAAAAGATAGAGAGGAAGATTTATGCAAACAGTAGGAATAGATATCGGAACAACAACCATAAGCGGTGTGGTTCTGGAAAAAAACGGAACACAAAAACCCCGGATTCTTAAAGCAAAAACAATTGAAAACGGGAGCTTTCTTACAACGACAAAGGACTGGGAAAGGATCCAGGATGCAGAAAAGATTGTAAAGAAGAGCAGACAGATGCTGGATGATTTTCTGGACGAATATCCGGAAGTGGAAAAAAATCGGACTTACCGGGCAGATGCATGGGATCGTCTATATCGACAAAGAAGGAACCTGTGTCAGTCCGTTGTATACCTGGCAGGATGCGAGAGGAAGTCTCTGTGAGGAGAATAACGGTTCCCTGACAGAAGAGATTCAGCAGACATGTAACGTGCAGGTGGCTTCCGGCTATGGAATAGTCACGCATATTTATAATTTGAGACATCATCTGATCCCGGATACGGCAGTGAGCTTCTGTACGATCATGGATTACTTCGGGATGCAGCTGACAGGAAGAAAAAAAGCAATGGTGCATGCAAGCAATGGAGCAAGTTTCGGATTCTTTAACGTACAGAAAAATGCTTTCATGACAGAAGAACTTTACAAAATGGGCGTGGAAGAACAGTGGCTTCCGCAAGTCTGCACCAGAATCGAAGCACTGGGAAGTTACAGAGAACGAATCGTGACCACAGCGATCGGCGATAATCAGGCAAGTTTTCTCGGAGCAGCGGGAAATGAGAATAATACATTGCTGGTAAATATGGGAACCGGCGGACAGATCTCAGTACTCTCAGATCAGTATTTTACAGCGGAGGGAATCGAAGCAAGACCTTTCTTACATGGTACTTACCTGCTTGCAGGAGCTTCTCTGTGCGGAGGAAAAGCGTATGCACTGCTGGAAAAATTCTTCAGAGAATTTGTGAAAGAGGCAACCGGACAGGAGAAACCTCTGTACAAAACCCTGGAGAAACTGGCAGGAGACGGGAAAGCGTCCTGCACCGGAAGGGAAAACAGGAAAAAACTTCAGATAGAGACAACATTTGACGGAACCAGAGTACATCCGGAGCAAACCGGAAGTATTACCAATCTCAGTACGGACAATTTCACACCGGCAGCGTTTGTTTACGGGACTCTCGAGGGAATGAGCAGGGAACTCTATCAGATGTATCAGACGATTCAGAACGGAACCGGAATGCAAATAAAACGCATGATCGGATCCGGAAACGGATTGCGAAAGAATCCGGTTCTCTGTGGAATTGTAGAAGAAATGTTTGGCGCGAAACTGGCATTGGCAGAATGTGAAGAAGAAGCGGCAACAGGGGCGGCATTGAGCAGTATGCAGCAGGATGAATAATTGAAAAGTATGGGATGTGATTAATTTCTGCAGTGATCATTGTATAGATTCCAGGCTTGCACAGGAGAATGAGAAAAATGTGAGAATGCATTTCAGCAGATTACAGTTATTAAAGCGTATGAAGAGGATGTTACATGAAACAGAAGCTGTTAGATGAACTGATGGAGGTATCTGAAGAAGAACAGAAATATCTGGATGGTCAGGGTGACATTGAAAGACAATTGTATGTGAAGGAAAAGATAGAGGAAATAGACAGGGAACTGCTGCTTAAAAGGGGTCAACATTATGTAGAGATTATGTATGTGGCACAGGGCAGCATTACGCATTGCATAGAGGGAAAGGAATTAGTGCTTCATAAGGGTGATGTTTTTCAGGCAATTTAAGAAACGATATGGAATGTTTGCTGCCGGAGAGGATTTTGATCTCACATTCGGCCTCATGCATACAGCAGAAAAGTCAGCGAGATTCTGGTAAAAATGCTGTCAATGAGACCTGATAAACTGCAGACAATCAAACTTGATAATTTCAGACATCTGGCTAAAGATTTTACGTTACTCTTTCAGAAGAGTTTCTGTAATTGAATAACAAAATTTAAAAAGCTGAAAGTGAAAGCAGCAGGAACAGGCAACATTGCAGTTTCGGCTTGCTTTTCTATAATATTAATATTCTCCAAGATCAAATAATTCATCAAAGTTATCTTAAGATTCGGAAACATCACCAGTTGCAGATCATCTTTATTCTGAGCGGTGACGGTTTTTGTAAAGATAGGGGATACCCCAGTACCATCTTCTCATGTCGGTCATAGTC
>ENA-OPYX01000928-OPYX01000928.1-human-gut-metagenome-genome-assembly--contig:-NODE-928-length-16521-cov-2.633707_pt1 | contig 16521 bp, 19 predicted proteins | sample MGYA00242639_ERZ504486 | MGnify/ENA primary metagenome ERZ504486 (study PRJEB26092, sample SAMD00036296) | human gut metagenome | host: Homo sapiens | study: EMG produced TPA metagenomics assembly of... | reverse complement strand
AGGTCGATTTCTTTTACTGAACCGTCAAGCTCAATGAAAGCGGTACCGTTTCCGGAAAGCTTTTGAAGTACAAAGCCTTCACCGCCGAACAAGCCTTTCTTTATGCCGCTTGTTATATATGTTGAAAGTTCAACACTTTGCTCGGCACACAAAAAAGCTGATTTTTGACAAATAAATTCTTTGTCGGAAGAAATGTGAAGTTCTTTGATTTCTCCGGGAAAAGATGAGGCGATTGTGATAGATTGGTTCGGTGCCTCGGCGGTGTATGTAGCCATAAACAATGACTCACCGCTGAACATACGTCCAAGACCTTTCATAAATCCGCCTTTCATATTTGTGTCCATTTTTACTTTGTCCGACATCCATGTCATACCGCCCGATTCGGTATAAATGCTTTCGCCTTGTTCAAGGTCGATTGTTACGGCAGGAAGAATATTTCCCCAGATTGTAGTTTTCATAAAAATTACCTTTCCTTTCTGTATGAAATAGCTCAGTGACTTTAGTGATATTCAAATTATATCATAATATTCCTATTTTAAATATATCTTTTTTATTACAATTACACAAAGCGAGTTTTGTAAAATTGTCGTTAAAACTTGCAAAAGTAACGAAAAAGTGATAAAATAGATTATATATATTATGTTGTAGTTTATATATAAAAAAAAATTACAAATTGTAGTTACGAATGGAGATAAAAATATGCTTAGATATTTCACGGCGGGAGAGACACACGGTAAGTGTCTTACAGTTATAATCGAAGGTATGCCGTCAGGTGTTGAGATAAGCCTTGATGAGATAAACGAACAGCTTGCAAAGCGTCAGCAGGGCTATGGCAGAGGCGGAAGAAATGAAGATTGAAAAAGATACTGCCGAAATTCTTTCGGGTGTGAGAGGCGGAGTGACTCTCGGAAGTCCTATCGCAATTAAAATCGAAAACAGAGATTGGGCGAATTGGGAAAGTATAATGGGTACTGAAACGGCGAATAATGAAAAGTCTGTCGAATGCCCAAGACCGGGACACGCTGACCTTACCGGAGGTATGAAGTACAATCACAGAGATTTGAGAAACGTGCTTGAAAGAGCAAGTGCCCGTGAAACTGCAGCAAGAGTGGCTGTCGGCGCACTCGTAAGACAGGTTTTAAAACCGTTTGGAATAGAATTTTTAAGCCATGTTAAGAGAATAGGCGAGGTTGAAGGATACATCCGATTTTACTGCGGCAGATTTCTTTGAAAAAGTACAAAATTCACCTGTTGGGTTTGGCGATGAAAATGCCGCTCAAAAGGCTATGGAATACATAGACAAAATCAAGGCAAGAGGTGAAAGCGTAGGCGGAATAGTGGAAACTATCGTAAAAGGTGTGCCTGCCGGATTGGGAAGTTATGTTCATTACGACAGAAAACTTGACGCAAACCTTGCTTTCGGTGTTATGAGTGTACAGGCTATCAAGGGCGTTGAAATCGGTATGGGCTTCGGTGTGAGCGAAATACCGGGTTCAAAGGTACATGATGAAATCGAATATTCGGACGACTTCCACAGACTTACCAACAATGCCGGCGGTATTGAGGGCGGTATGTCAAACGGCGAGCCGATTATTGTTAAGGCGGCAATGAAACCGATACCTACTTTGTATAATCCGCTTAGAACAGTCAATATTGACGATAAATCGGAGCATAAGGCAACTGTCGAACGTTCCGATGTGTGTGCTGTACCGGCTTGTTCGGTTGTCGTTGAGGCGGTAATCGCATTTGAAATCGCAAAGGCGTTTTTGGATAAATTCAGCGGTGACTGTATGGCTGACGTAAAGGCATATTACGATGTATATATGAACAGAATTAAGAATTTCTAAAATCAAACGTAGGGCAAATAAACCATGAGAGGTGGTGAGGGATTTTTGACCGAAAATGATTTGATTAAAAAGTGTAAAAAAGGTAGCCGAGAAGCTTTTAATATATTAGTTTCAAATTACCAACAGCAAGTTATAAATATCGCTTACGGAATGCTTTCAAATCAAGAGGATGCATATGACGCGGCACAGGAGGTATTCGTAAGGGTGTATAAAAGTATAGAGTCATTTAAGGAGCAATCTTCCTTTACCACGTGGCTTTATAGGATAACTAAGAATGTTTGCTCTGATATTCTGAGAAAACGTCAGAAACATTCGGGTGTAATAAGTATCAATCAGGCGATTGACGAAAAAAAAGATATGGATATTAAGGACGAAAGTCCTACACCGGAAGAAAATATGGAAATATCGGAACGTCAGAGAGCTGTACGTGAGGCGATAAGCGAACTCAAAGAAGAATACAGAACTGTAATAACACTATGCGATATTGAGGGATTGAGTTACGATTACATAGCTGAGGTACTCGGAATACCGTCGGGAACGGTTAAGTCGCGAATTAATCGTGCGAGAAGTGCATTAAAGAAAAATTTAATGAATAAACGGGAACTTTTTTGATATTTCTTACGTCTAATATATTGTAAAAAGAAATTAATGAAAATTTAAAGAAAGGGGGAGTAAAAATGAATTGTGATAAATTTAACGAATGCTTGGACAACTATGAAAATTTGAGTGACGAAACAAAGCATAAAATGGATAAACACGCATTGGAATGTGCAAATTGCAAAAGTGAACTTGAATTTATGCGTTCAATTATTTCAACGGCTAAATCTCTCCCTGACATAAATGTTCCTGTGGATTTTATGGAGAAATTAAATGTCCGCATAGATGAAGAGGAAAAGAAAAAAGCACGAATAACAAGACGTGTAATGCGTAATGTTCGCCGTAATTGGAAACAGTATACTGCGGCAGCGGCTTGCTTTGCGTTGGTAGCTGTTGTAACGGCTAACAGCAATATGTTCGTCGATAAGATGAACGGAAATGATGACGGTGTTATTCAAGAGGAAACAGTCGTGACTGACAGTGACGGAAATACTGCCGTAAGTACGACAGCACCGACAGTGGCTGCTCAAGACAATGCGGAAGAAAATCAACCGACAGTATTTGAAGAAACGGTTGAAAACACTATTCCCGAAAATAAAACAGCGAAAAGTACATCATCGCTTGCAATGGCAAAGCCGCAAACAAGTACGAGTACAAATTCGGTAAAAAGCAGTGTGGTTGCAAATAACAGTAAATCCACATCTGCTCCGTCTGTAAGTCCAAAGGTACAAAATAATGCGGTACCGTCTGTTTCTGCAGAACCTGCAAAGTCGGACGAAGGTGCGGTTTCACAGAAAACGACTGATGAGGTTGTTGATAATTCAAATGATGTTCAGGCTTATTCACAAGATGACGGAATAGCGATTGCAAGTATTGATGTTCAGTCGGATGATCGTCCCATATATGACGGAACTGCTGACAATATCAATAATTCAAGAACAGTAAAATCAAGTGCTGAAGATGATTATTCGCTTGCAGGCGGAGCTCAAATCGCATACGGCAGATACTATAAATTGGATAAAGACGGCAATCCGATTGAAGACCCCGAAGAAAATAAACCTATCGGTTCAATCGTAATTTCTGCAAAAGACGCAGATGAGGCGTTAAGCGTTATAAGACAATATTCATACGATGAAGACGGTGAATTTTACACAACGAGTTCTGATAGATTGACATCAATGCTTTCAGTATTATCCGTTCAGGGAATCGGTTACAGTAACTATACACCTGCTTATGAGGGTGAAGTAACATTTAAACTTGTTATAAGTTAATATAAATGCCTTTCACGACAGCATTATCTGTTGTGGAGGGCATTTTTGTTTGGAAAAGCAGAACAAAAAAATCGGACTGTCAGTCCGATTTTTTGATATGTCTAAGAAATAAGTTGTTTTAAAACGCCGAATGATAAAAGCGACATTATAAGTCCTGCAGTAAGTACACCTAAAAAGATAAACAAAAGTGATTTTTTAGGTTTCATACCGAATAATACTGCGATAAGACTTCCTGTCCAAGCACCTGTACCCGGCAGCGGAATGGCTACAAAAAGGAATAAGCCGAGATAGCCGTATTTTTTCGATTTGAGCCGATTTTGAAAGTGCTTTCTTTTCAAGCCAATCGGGTAAATTTTGTGAAGGTGTTTGCTTTTTTTTCATCCACGCAAATATCTTTTCAATAAACAGCAATATGAATGGTATCGGGAGCATATTACCCAGTACTGCGGCAATGTATGATGGGAAGAAACTCATTTTCATAAGTCCTGCCGCAAGAATACTTCCTCTAAGCTCCAACAACGGTACCATTGATACAAGAAAAACAATTAATTCCTTTGATATTTTTCCTGAAAGTGCTGTGACAATAGATTGTACAATAGAATCCATAAAACTTCTCCTTAAAATAAAAATTACAGAATTCATTATACACTATATTTTTCTAAAATGCAATTATTACTATATCAAATTAATGTAAAATCTTTGAAATTTGTTTGTATAGTACGAATGTTATGATTGATAACAACAGTGCTTTTATTAAATTAAACGGAATTGCTCCGTATAAAACATATCCCAAAGTGTTTGTTATAAGCGGATTAGCCTTGCCGCAAAGCGATATAATTTGCTCCATAGGCATAACGTTTGTATAGAACGGTATCAAGATAAAGTAGTTTGCAAGTCCGCCTACGATTGCCATTGCTATTGCACCGAGAACAAGACCTAAAACCGCACCTTTTCTTGTTTTGATACGCTTGTAAATAAGTGATGAAACAAGTACAAGTGAACCGCTTGCAAGGAAATCGGCAAGTTCACCGACACCGCCTGTGTCTGTTCTTAGCAGGTGTAGAGCCGCTTTGATGAATGCTATCGCAATACCCGTAACAGGACCGTATGCAAATCCGCCTATCAAAGCAGGTAAAGTTGAAAAATCAAACTTTAGAAACGGCGGCATAAACGGGATAGGAAATTCTAAAATCTGCATAAGTACAATAGATATACCCGACAGTATTCCTACACTTGCGATAAATTTCGGTGTAAACCTTGTTTTGTTTTGAACATTGATTGCTTCCATAATTAAAAAGCCTCCTAAAAATTTATTTTGTATCTTTAGGAAAAGTTCTTCGCATAAATTTTGTCTTGACGCTATGAACGGGAAATAAAAAAAGCCCCATAGCATAGCTACAGGGCAAACCATACACAAAAAAACATCTTCTTCCGTCCGGACTTTAACCGTCGGTTTTGGAATTTCACCAAATCAGCCTACTGTACTGAGTAGGGTCGTGGACTTTAACCACCGGTAGGGAATTACACCCTGCCCTGAAGATACACTCATTTATATTATACACGTTTTTTTTAATTTTGCAACTGTTTTTTTAAAATTTATCAGTTTGTCTGCTCTGATAATACTCAAAAATCACATCATAAAATGTGATTTCGTGAGTTGCTGACAGGTTCAAACAGCAATGCTCTGTAACAAAAATGTAATGTCGAAAAGGAAGAAAAATACTCAAAAATTATTGCATCGTACATCAGTGTACGGTGTATAATTTAAGTATGAACAGATACATAAATATAATAAATTCTTTAGAAAATATTTTTGTGGGAATAATATAATTTTAGGAGGAAAAATCATGAAATCTAAAAAATTATTATCAATCATACTGGCGTTGGCAATGATGTTCTCTGTGTTGCCTGCAAGTACCGTTTTGGTATATGCCGATGAAATTACAGAAACAATTTCCGCAGACACAACATGGAATGACGGTGATACGGTAGGCGGTGTTACAATATCAGGCGGAACCGTGACAATAAACGGTGATGTTGGTATTACGGCGGCAAGGCGGCAATTACTATCAAAGGCGATGTTACATTCACGGGCGGCGGAACGCTTAACAGAATGAGTACATCGGGAAATTTGATAAAAGTTGAAAGCGGAAGTCTTACACTTGGCAATGTTACAATAGACGGTAACGACGTGATAATTTCTGACAGTGGGGCGGCGGCTGCGATTAATATGGCCGGCGGTACTGTTATAATGAATGATGGGGCAAAGATTACAAATCATAAAAGAAGCCAGCGGTTATGGACCTGCAGTTTATATGGCCGGCGGTAATTTTAAAATGAAGGGCGGCACAATTTCGGGTTGCGAAAGCAGAAATTACGGTGGTGCTATATATTTAGATGGCGGTAGCTTTGAAATGAACGGCGGTATTATTGAAAATAATAAGACGACACTTTCAAGTGCCGGATATGGTGGAGGAGCGTTTTATGTAAGAGAAGCTACTCTTATTATAAATGACGGTCTTATACAAAATAATTCGTCAAATTCCGGCGGTGCAATCTATAATACATCATTCGGTACAACGATAATAAACGGCGGTGTGATAAAGGGTAACACGGCGGTAGGCGATTCACCAAGTGGTTCTGCAATTTTTCATAGTTGTAAAACAACAGGAGAGGCTACATTACAAATAGGCGGTAATGCAAATATTAATGTAGGAAATGATATTTATTTGATGTCAAATACCTCTGCTACTAAATATGTTGAAATAACTTCTTCAATAAAAAATCCGTTAATACTTGCGATAGAGGGCGAATCAGAAGGCAGAGTTATTGCTGATGCGGCAGACGGTGTTGTGCTTACATACAATGATATGGCAAAGATTAGACTTAGCAACAGCTCTTACGCATTGAAACTTGAGAATAATCAAATAAAGCTTACTCAAACATCAAGCGGAGAAACAAAATTTCCTGTTTATCTTGGTTATGACGCAAACAACGGTACAAATGCACCGGATGGTAGCAGCGCCGAAATAGTTGCGGGCAACAGTGCAACTTTTACAATAAGTGACAGTGTACCGACAAGAACAGGATATGATTTTCTTGGTTGGTCGACAAATAAAGACGCAACATCATCAGAATACAGTTCGGGTGGCAGTATTACAATAAGTTCCAATACAACGCTATATGCAGTTTGGAAAAAAAATATCGACTTTTGAAACAAATGAATTTACACAACCGCTTGCAATAACAGGTTGGACATACGGTGAAACAGCAAATACACCGACAGCAGTGGCGAAATACGGAACAATAAAATATACATATTCAAATACGGCAGACGGAACGTATACCGAAGAAGTTCCGACAAATGCAGGTACATATTATGTAAAAGCAACAGTCGAAGAAACAGCAGACTATTCAGGACTTGAAAGTAATGCAGTTGAATTCACAATATTGCCGAAAACAATAAATACAGCAATAACACAACTAACTGCACCTGTTAAAAATGAAGTACCGCAGACAGAAATAGAAACAGACGAATATACAGCAACGGTAGTTTGGTCACCGGAAGTTACGGATAAATTTGGATATGATACCGTTTATACGGCGACAATAACAATCACACCGAAAACAAATTATACTGTAAAAGGCATTGCGGAAAACGGTTATACCGTGAGCGGTGCAGAAACAGTTACAAATGAGACAAACTCTGCGACAGTAACGGCAGTGTATTCTGCGACAGGTAGTTATGACACAGTTGATACAAACGAATTTATCAAACCGCTTGAAATAGTCGGATGGACATACGGTGACACACCAAATGCACCGACAGCTACGGCAAAATACGGAACAATAAAATATACATATTCAACAGCGGCAGACGGAGAATATAGCGAAATTGTTCCGACAGATGCGGGAACATATTATGTAAAAGCAAAGGTTGAAGAAACAGATAAGTATACAGGGCTTGAAAGTGACGCAGTTGAATTTGTAATAGGAAAGAAAATACTTACAAATGACAACATAACAAAAATAGCAGACCAAAAATATACGGGTGAGGAGATTAAACCTGTTATTGAGGTCAAAGATGGGGATAAAATTCTTGTACTTGATACAGATTATACAGTGGCATATGAAAAAAATATAAACGCATCGGAAGGGGCAAAAGTTAAGGTTGAGATAATTTCAAATAATTATGAAGGAACACTTGAAAAATTATTTACAATATTGCCGAAAACAATAAATTCTGCAATAATACTGACTGCACCTGTTAAAAACGGAGTACCGCAGACAGAAATAGAAACAGACGAATATACAGCAACGGTAGTTTGGTCACCGGAAGTTACGGATAAATTCGGATATAGTACGGTTTATACCGCAACAATAACAATTACACCGAAAGCAAATTATACGGTAAAAGGCATTGCAGAAAACGGTTATACCGTAAACGGTGCAGAAACAGTCACAAATGAGGCAGACTCTGCGACAATAACTGCTGTATATGCGGCAACCGGTAGTAAGAGCAGTGGCGGTAGCGGCAGAACAAAACGTTATACAGTTTCGTTTAACACAAACGGCGGTAATAAGATAACGAGTCAGACTGTTGCAAAAGATAATTCAGTCAAAGAACCGACTGCTCCGATAAAAGAAAACTTTGAATTTGCGGGATGGTATACTGATAAGGAACTTACAACAAAGTACGATTTTACGGGAAAAGTAACAAAAAGTTTTACACTTTACGCAAAGTGGACTGAACAGAAACAGGAAAACGGCGGAAGTGAAGATGTCGTAAATAATAATAGCGGAAATGAAAATAAAGAAAGTTCAAATACAATAGTTTTGACAATCGATGAACATGACGCACTCGTTTACGGAACAACAAAGACAAATGATGTTGCTCCAAAGGTTGTGAATGACCGTACAATGTTGCCTGCTCGTTTTATTGCGGAAAATCTTGGCGCAACAGTTGAATGGGACGGCGAAAAACAACTTGTAACAATCACAGGTAAGAATGAAAAACAAGAGGATGTAACAATTCTTATCACGATCGGCTCGGATTATGCAAAAGTAAACGGTGAGGACGTTAAACTCGATAGTCCTGCTTTTGTTGAAAACGACCGTACATATACACCGATACGTTTCATCTCGGAAAATCTGGGTGCAACGGTTGAGTGGAATGAAACAGAACAAACTGTTACAATTCAAAGAGTTAAATAAATAAGAAATAGCAGCTGATTTTTCAGCTGCTATTTTAATGTTGAAATATCTTACAATGAATAAGGTAACAATGCGAAGTTTAGCACTTGATGAATAGTGGGTGCTTTTTGTATGAAATAAATAAAAAAAGCGATAACCGAAGTTATCGCTTTAATTGGTACAGACGACGCGCACCTTAATCTAAACAATACAAAATTGTGGGTATGTGTTGTTGTATATCGTGCAGTTAAATTTGTTGCAGGACTTATGAAAATCAAGATTTGATAAGGAGTAAATGACTATGGGTTTGACAGATACAATAAGAAATAAGGTAAACAGCCTTTTTAATTTCGATTCACAACAACAGAGTAATCAATTAAAAAACAAAATTGATACATTGTACGGAAAGCAAAACACGACAACGGCACCGAACATAAATTCCTTTAATCCGTTCATCAGTAAAAGAGACGGACAGGTTATAAATAAAATGGCTGATTATAAGCCGATTGTAAACAGCAGTGCGACAAGCGATAAGGTTAGAGAATGGATAACACAAGCAACAGGTATTCAACCAACAAACACAATGTCAAATTCATCAAATTCTACTCAAAATGAAAATAGTACCGCTCTTAGCAGTGGTACTATTAATTCAAACGGTGATGATAATGTTGGTTTTAACGGAAATCTTGACGTAGCAACGCAACTTCCGAAACTGTCAACAGCACAAATAGCCGAAATCATTAAAAAGCACTTTAATCGCAGTTCAGTCATATCAACAAGTGACGCAGAGGGTATATACAATGCTCAAAAAACAACAGGTATGAGCGCTTTGGCGATACTCGGTATCGGAGCTTTGGAAAGTGGTTGGGGTACTTCAAACATAGCCAAGAAAACCAATAATATTTGGGGTTACGGTGCTACAAATGTTAATCCTGAGGGTAATGCTCATAGATACGGTCAGATGTCACAAGGCGCTGCTCAATTTGCAACCGAATTTATGAAAACATACTACAATGGGTATGGTGCAAAGTCGATTAATTCAGCAGGTACAGGTAACAATCCGAAAGGAATGGGGTATGCATACACAGACGGCGGAGCAATAGATAGCAGTTGGGCGACACAGGTAAGTTCTATTATGGGACAACTATACAACACAGCTAAGGGTGTAAGCGGTTCAAATATAAGTAATTCATCAGGTAATTCATCAAGAAGATATCTAAACAGATTGAGTTATGCGAACAATTCAAACACTTCGTCAGGCGGTTCTTCCAAAGGACGGCAGATTGTTGCGGCGGCAAAGCAGTATTTGGGAACAACGTATGTATACGGCGGTACTTCGTCAAGCAGTGTTGATTGTAGCGGTCTTGTACAACTCGCAGCGAAAGCAAGCGGTATTGATATACCACGAACAACATACGACCAAATAAATGTAGGGCAAGCCGTAAGCAAGAATAACTTGCAAGAGGGCGACCTTGTATTTTTCAGAGGTTCGGGCGGTAGTGCGTCAACTCCGGGACACGTCGGAATTTATATAGGTAACGGACAGTACATACAGGCACCAAAGACAGGTTATGTCGTTAAAATCAGTAATTTATCAGGACGCAGCGACTATGTCGGTGCAAGAAGAATAGCATAAGGAGGTAAAACGAATGGCATATAATACGCAAGACGCTGTAAATACAATATTACGGCTAAAAGGTAATTGGCTTAATGCAAATGCAGAGGGCGATACAAAGAAAACGGCACAAATAGCAAACGAGGCGCAAAACTATTACGGACAAATGCGTGAAAATGGCAACACAAAGCTTGCTGACACGCTTTATAACAGCGGATATGACGCGTCAAAGAAGTATGTTAATGACTACTTTGCACAGAGTGGTAAAAGTGCGATTAGACCGTATTTTTACGGCTTAGGCTCAAAGTACGGTTTAAGTCAAAGCGATATAGACAATGCACTTCAATATAACGATACGACAGGTGAGGTTAGCTTAGGCGGTAAAAACATAGGAAAGCCGTCGGCGATAGGTTCAAACGGAGTATCTTATTGGGATAACACTACACTTGATAATGCTTTTAAAAACTATGTTCAAGACACAGGCAAAAGTCAAACCACATCAAGTCTTGTAGGTCAACAGCAAAGTAATTTATTCGACCATTATAACGACTTGATGAAAACAAATACACAAGATTATAACGACTATATGAACTTGGTTAAAGCTAATCCTTTTTCTACCGATGAGGCAAAAGCAATACTTGGTAAATATAATCTATCAGCTATACAGGGAAGAAATAATCAGCTTGCTTTAGGTACAGCCTCAAACGGCGGTAATGTTGACAGTTACAGCGCCGCAAACGCAATGCGACAGCAAGCGGCGCTATACTCACAGGCACAACAGAATGTATTAGACGCGTATAATGCAAAGGTGCAAAACGCTTATAATTCAACACAAAAAATTGAACAGGCGCGAAAAATCCTATCCGATATGGGTGTTCAAATCGACAATGCGTTCAACAGAGACGAAACAGCAAAGAATAACGAAGTACAAAGAAATGAAACTGTACTTAACGGTAAAGTATCACGTGACGCAACAACAGCACAAGTTACAGGTCAAATTCCTAAGGGTATGCTATATTCTTCAAATCCATTCTTTGATGATAACGGCAATCCGATAGAAGATATTGACTATAAAAAGGTAATCGAACAAGCTATCGCAAGAGGTGATACGCAGACAGCACAAGCGGCAAGAGTAGCAAGGGGCGTAAAAATTTGGAACAACTACAGTAAATACGGTCAATACGATGATGGTGATTACGGTGTTCCGAATACGCAAACAGAGGACGCAAGACAGTTTGACGCAGAACTTAAAAACAGCAAAGATATTGCACAAATGGGTTACGACCACGAAGAAAGAATGCCGGGCATTGAGGCTGACAATACAATCCGTATTAACAATAATCAAGCCGATAATACAATTCGCATTAATGACGCAAGTGCCAAGAATGACATGGACGTTGCAAACAACCAATCACGTAATAACATAGCGGAGGCAAATAATAATTCTCGTAACAATATAGCAGAAGCAAAATAACACCTCAAAAAAATAATATTGCAGAAAAATACAGCTAAATCAAACGACGCAATTAATGAATATAATCAAACGAGTGGTGTAGTAGGAGCAAATGGTAGTTTAACCGGTCAGGTGAGCGGTTTGGACAGTTCATTTTTGAAAGATTGGGTTAAACAGAATAATAAAAGGTCTCAAACGTCATCAGGCATGGATATACTTCAAAAAAATTCAGCCGGACAATATCAAGTAAATCCGAGTATTACGAGCGGTCAAAAGAAAATGCTTATAGCCAACGTATTAAATGACACATCTATTGCACAAACCACAAATTACCGTTATTAAAGTCTATAGGAATATCAGACAATGAAATATACGAAGTAACTCAACAGTAAAATAGGAGTATAGATATGGGAAAAATAACATCATATAAGGATTTTAAAAAATAATGTTCAATCAATTCGTGATGAAATTAACAAAACAAGGGTACACACCAAGAAGTGTACCCTCTGAACAAAAAGAAGAAACAAAAAAACACAAAGAAAATACGAAAAGGGCAAGGGTTTATTCAAAAAAACTGGCAAATCGAGTTTTAATAGATATACCTAAAAATTCAAGAACTACAAAACGAATATCAAAAAGCAAAAGATTAGGGATTTTACGATTACACAATAGACCAAATCAAAAAAAGAGGAACTCCCAACCAAATTCGGCAATGTCAATATGAACAAGCGACCTCTTATACGTTGGAATGATGAATTAAAGAAGAAGTATGAAAATGAGTTGAAAAGTTGGGGGTATGACCCTGAAATCGGCGGTATTGATACAGTATTTGGCGGTTCTGATAAATACGGAACGGATATAAATAACAGCGGTTGGAATGTGGCTTATACGCCTATTATGCCTGACGGAACTTTTTTGGATAAAGGTACTGTTGATAATTATATGAACTCTTTAGTGAAAGAGGCATATGAAAAAAACGGAAATGTTACAAATGAAGAATTAGAAACACTTGATAAAAAAGGTATGCAAGTGGGCGACAAATATGTTCACGGTATTTTTGCAGGTGTTGACGGTGATGAAAAAGATTATCATAAGCCATACAGCGCAGAGGATAGAGGCAAACTTATGCACTTTTCGGGTAAGTATGGTGCTATTAATATTGCCAAAAGAGGGACTGATAATTTAAAAACAAACCCGAACGAAGAACAATCAGATTCAGACGAAAAAGAAGAATATCTAAATCAACAAGTCGATATACCAATAACGGATAATAAGAGTATTTCGTTAAAATATCGAACAGTTAAGACAATAGATAATTTTCTTAAACGCAATAAAGAAAAAAATAAATATAAAAAAGCACAACAACTTGACGAAATGATAGATAAATTAGACCTATCAGAAAACGAACTAAAAAATGCGAAATCTTATGCCGGTTTAAAGAAACTATCGCTTATGTCAAGTTCAAACGGTAAAGACAGTGTTTTAAAAGAATTGGGGCAGTTTGTTGCTTATCCTATTGGGGAAATGTATGATTTTGCCAAAAGAGCAGAAAGAACATATGTAAAAGATGGTTTCCCGTTTAAAGTGCAACAAATGGGTGAAGGCGATTACTCAGAGCAACTTCAAGAGTTAGATAAATATTATTCTGAAAATCCAGATGAATTAGGAAACGACTTTTTTTAACAGAAAAAGTCACAGGTAATGACGCATATAGCGATTATATGGACAATTTAAGAAAAGTAAAAGCATATGAGACATTTGATAATACTAATCCTGTTACACATTTTATTGCAGAGAAAGGGTTCGGCTCAATGGGGCAGATGTTGGCGGCATACGGAACAGCTGGGCTTAATGGGGTTGCCAGACGTTACAGAAAGTCGTAAAGTTCGGTAGCAAAGAAAGTGGCAGGCGCACAAGATAGACAGTTGTAAGCAAAGTAGCAAATGCCACACCTGATATAGCAAATGTCGCTGAAAAAGGAATTGGTTTCAAAAATCGCTAATGCCGCAATCAATAAAGCTAACGCCATTTCGATAGGTTCGGCTGCCAAAATTTTTAAACCCTTTAGATAATTCTACTACATTTGCTTATGGGTATCGATTCAGCACAACAAAAATAATGACGACCTTGTCAAAAATGGATATGACAAAGATACGGCTTATAAAAAATGCAATGTTCACAGGCTATGTGAATACAATTACAGAAAAAATGGGGTATGATGGCACTCCTGAAAGTATGATGTTTGCGTTAAGTCCAACAGGTTCAACAAAAAAGAATGTCGGCAAAGTTCTTAAACAGTATATGAAAGTTAATGTCGGTGAAGGCTTGGAAGAAGTGTATGCAACATTATTTGAAAGAATGGGTGACGTCGTTTCAAAAGTAGGATATGTTGATGAAAACGGAAAAATACAACAAAGAAAACTTGTAGGTAAAGAGGGTGTTATAGATTTACCGGCGTTGGGCGAGAGTTTTCTTGGCGGTGCTGTCGGTGGTGCTGTAATGGGCGGCGCAGGTGTAGTAGATAACATTTTGCATACTGACGCAAAAAGCGTAAGAGAATGTGGCGATAAAGTCAGACAAGCTCTTAGCAAAGCTAATAAGGTGGTATCACAAAAAATACACGAGGCAGGTGCGGAAATGCCAGAGCTTCCCAAACAAATTGATTGGAAAAAAATCAACCGTGCCTGAAATGAAAGAATACTTTAATAAAGTAGTAAAAGTATATAGAGATATACTTTCAGACGAAAAAGTTGTAAATTATGATAGAAAAGTAGCAGAAAATACTTTAAACAAAATGAATGCCGTAGAAACAGGCAATGAGGTATGAAGCTACAAACATTAATAACGTAAATGCAACACCACAAACTGAAAATTCGATACAAAATGTACCGAAAACATCGGAAATAGAGTCTTTGCAGACAGTTCAAGAAATAGCACCATTAAATGCGCAAGTAAATGATATAAGCAACATTAACACTCAAAACAGCAAAATTAACGCTGATAATTCAACCATTAACGATACAACGAGTGAGATTAACAGTGTAGATACATTAAATGCAATAGATACATTACCTAATATAAGCACGCAAGAAAACGGCGTACAATCGTCTGTAAATCGAGTTACAGAGGAAGTACATAATGCAATGAATAAAGTCGGCTTAAATGTATCTGAAAGTGCAACAGGTATACAAGAGGCAAATACAAAGTTTATGTCGAACAATGATAATCTTTTGACAGAAACTATGTAAGCAACTATGCGAATGACTTTGTGCAAGCTATGTCAGAGAAAAACGGACGTAGCTACACAGTTTTATCACAAGAAACAGATAATCTTGCTGATGAACTTGTAAATAAAACTCTTACCGGAAACAGTGTACTTGACGGAAACAGAGAATTTCAAACCATAGTCAGAAATTTTAAAGATGTTTTAAGAGAGGGGATAAAGAAAAACGCCAATCTACACAATAATGTATATGGTGCAAACGAAGTTTTAAACGCACAAGTACAAGATATAGAAAATGGCGATTATTCATCATTGAATATAACTGAAAATCCAAATAACAACGTAACATTTGCTCCGATAACCGAAAATGAGCAAAATATAGGATATGTCATTGAAAGGGATAACGGTTATTCTAACGAGCTAAGCGAAAGCGACTTTGCGGTAAAACAAAAAAACGGAGAGTACGGAACAAGAAACGGAATTACATACGGTCATTTTGGTACACATCAAAATTCAAACGGTAATAATATTGTTTCATATTTACCGACAGGCAATGCGGTAGCAATTCTTCCTAATCAAAATAGCGCTATCGAATTTTATGAAACAAGCAGAAAACGAAACAAGCGGATATTCAATTTATTTGTATGACGATAACGGAGTAACGAAAAACAGGTGGCGATATGTCGCAGTTTATCAATGTGTTGAATAATGCAAAGAACGCTGTTCAAGTCGAACAAAATTCGGGTAATGTCGGAATACAGAGTAATACAGGTGTATCGAATAATGTTGAAAGCGAAAAAATCAACAGTCAAGCACCTAATACAGATGAAAATACGAATACTACGCAGACTGATAATGCAATAAAAAGTATTGAAATTTCAGAAGAAGATAAGATACCGGGTTTATTACAGACGAATACCTGACCTTTTGTCTTTGGAGGACAGAACAGCATTAGATACTCTCGGTAGTGCTATTGGTGTGCCTATAAAGATTGTACCAACAATAAGTAATGACGCAAACGGTTGTTATTACAAGGGCGTGATTTATATTTCGTTGTATGCCGATGACAAGGTTATGACTGTTTTTTCGCACGAATTAACTCATTATCTTGAAGATACGCTCGATTATACAGAATACAAGAAATGTGTACTCGGCTTTATTCAAAAAAACACCGATAAAAGATATTGATAAAACTTGTAAAAGAAAAGGTTGATACTTACGCTAAATCGTCAATAAATTTAACATACGAAGAGGCTACAAGAGAAATTGTAGCCGACTATACTCAGAATATTCTCAAAGACGCTGACGCAGTTATAGATTTT